>Ga0181585_10001594_pt1 | contig 19997 bp, 19 predicted proteins | sample 071ome_29_FD_132469 | JGI IMG/M metagenome (GOLD analysis project Ga0181585, IMG submission 132469) | Coastal salt marsh microbial communities from the Groves Creek Marsh, Skidaway Island, Georgia - 071407BT metaG (megahit assembly) | ecosystem: Environmental > Aquatic > Marine > Intertidal...
GGATAAATTCCGAATAACCTATCTGTTCGGTCCCAGTCCGCAGATTAAAGTTATTGAATACCGAGAGTAGCACCGCAGCTATCAGCAACCACAGCAACAGGTTTTTGGCCATATTGTTCACAACAGTTCCTCTCGGTTAAGACGCGTGCTCAAGGCCCGGCCGCGTAGTATAGCGGGTAGATCGTGGACTCTGAACCAAGCGCTTGAGATCCTAAGACTTCGCCACAATCAATGAATGGGGCAGGTTTGCGCCATTTCAAGGCATTTTTGGTCGAAATTTCGCGAAATTATCGACCATTTCCCCCTAAACAACGCCCAAATAAACCCTTTACGCTGCCCCGTCAGCGACTTTGAGCCCCGTCGCTACCACATAGACCTCCCGGGAACGAGGCCGCGACGCTGTTGGCTTACGAGTGACTACGCGCTCAAAACGCCCGCGGATCTGGTGAAACCACGCTTCAAACCCTTCACCTTGAAAAACTTTCGTCACCAGGGCGCCGCCGGGCGACAATGCGCGATACGCCAGATCGGTTGCCAATTCCACCAAATACATGGCTTTGGGTTGGTCGACCGCTGTTAAACCGCTCATGTTAGGCGCCATATCCGATATCACCAGATCCAGCCGGCGCCCGCTGAGGGCCTCCATCAACGCGTCATAGGTCTCCTGCTCTGTAAAGTCACCCTGGACAAACGTGACGTTAGGTAGGTGATCCATGGGCAAAATATCGCTCGCCAGCACGCGTCCCCTGTCGCCAACCAGCTCTCCAGCCACTTGCGACCAACCTCCCGGGGCGGAGCCCAGATCCAGCACCGACATTCCCGGCCGAATTAACTTGTCCTTTTCGTTGATCTCAAGCAGTTTATAAACAGCACGCGAGCGGTACCCCTCCCGCTGGGCACGCTGCACAAAAGGATCATCGTGGTGTTCCTTTAACCACGCACGGCTGGACGATTTTTTTTTGCCCACGATACCTCTACCTTCACCACAACCTTGCCCCACGCCTTTACAATTGGGCTCGCGTATAGTGTACCCCGTGAGCCGGTGAAACCGTTTATGAGCCTCCCCAACAGTAAAGAGCTGCGTCAGTTGCGAGCACTTGCTCACGCCCTACGCCCCGTAGTCACCGTTGCCGGCAACGGGTTGTCTGATTCGGTGTTGCAAGAGGTCGACCGCGCGCTTTCAGACCATGAATTAATCAAAGTGAAGATCACCGTGGGCGACCGGACCCACCGAGAGACGATTATCGGGGCACTGTGCGAGCGCAGTGGCGCCCTACTGGTGCAGCGCATTGGCAATATCGCGACGCTGATTCGGCGCAACCCAGCGGCAGACCCCAAGAAATCGAATCTAAAGAGAGCGCAGTCTTAGCAGGCTCTGGCGGTTATGGCCGAGATAGTCCAGTTCCCAACGCGACAACGACAGGCCTTTGATTTTCTTGAAAGCGAGCTGGCGGCATTACTGAGATCCAAAGGCGCTGACGAAGCACTCATTGACTATGCCACCGCGACACTGACTGACGTCTATGATGAACTGGGTCGCAATTCGGGCTGTCAGTTTGAGGTTCGCTTGCCACCAAATGTGAGCGCGGAGGAGGCCAGCCAGCTGCGGGAGGACATCAGCTCAGGAATCGAAGCCTTGAGGAGGGAGCAACACGATCTGACCCTTAAGTTGGCGGCAAGATTAGTCCTGACAGAGCTTCGCCTATTCCAACATGAGCGAGATGATTGAGGGTCACAGCAGCGTAGCGATCTGAAAGGTGACCCACGCCGCCAGCCAAGCAAGACACAAGTAGCTCACAACCATCCGACTCGCTAATCGCCAGGAATTGGCCTCTCGCGCCAAAATCGCCACGGTAGAAACGCATTGCAGCGCGATTGCAAAGAAAACCAAGAGCGCCAAACCCGAGCCCAAGGGCAACGCGCTGGCCTGAACCTGCGCGACCAATGGCAGTATGTTTTCCTCGGCGCCTTCGATACCCATGATCGTGCCCAGCGTGCCGACAAAGACTTCTCGGGCAAGAAAGGCAGTGACGATGGCCACACCGTAGCGCCAATCGAGGCCCAAGGGTTGAAACACAGGCTCTATCCACTTGCCTATCGCGCCCAACCAAGAGGCCCCCAAGTCCGCTCCCTGATTCGGAAAGTAGCCCAGGACCCAAACCATCACCGTGACGCTAAGAATCACCAGCCCTGCCTTGGTGACAAAATGCTTGGCTCTCTGCACCGATTTGCGGGCAATGGGTATCAACGCTGGCAATCGGTAGGCGGGCAATTCCATCATGAAGGGCATTTGCGCTTCACCCGCGCTAATGCGATTAACCACACCGGCCACCAGCAATCCGCACACCATACCTAAGGCATAGATGCAGAACAGTGTCAGGCCCTGCCATCCGACCAGACCACCGAAAGCGGTCTCCCGGGGAATGAAAATCGCAATCAACAATGTATAGACAGGCAGTCGGGCTGAGCATGGCATCAAGGGGATTGCCAGATAGGTCAGAAATCTGGCTCGCGGCGACTCAATCGAGCGTGCAGCATAAATAGCGGGTATGGCGCAGGCGACGCCCGACAACATGGGGATAAAGCTCTTACCGCTCAGGCCAAAGAACCGGAGTGGCTTGTGGCATATCAGCGCGGCGCGGGCAAGATAACCGGAGTCTTCCAGCAAACCGATCACAAAGGTCAGCACAAAGATCTGTGGCACAAACACCAGAAACGCACCAATCCCGCTAAAAATCGCGTCCGCGGTGAAATCCCGAACAACACCCTCGCCAAGAAAAGGCAATATCCAGCTGCCCAGCCCAGTGACGGCGGCCTCCACCGCATCCATCGCGGGTGCCGACCAGGTGAAGATGGACTGAAACAGAACCAGCATGATGAGAGTGAAGGACAAACCGCCCGACAGGGACCCCAGAAAAAATCGATCCAACCGCGATTGGATGAGTAACAGCTGCTCGGATGAGGCGCCAAAGTGCTCAGCCAACCGATGCGCCTCCTCATACAACGCCTGGTCAGCAGATTCGTCGTCCTGAGCCAGTAAATCGGGCGCTCGATAGGCGTCGCCTGAGACCGCGGTTGCAGTGGATGCAGTGAGACCCAGCAGCACTTCTTGCAGACCCTGGCCGGTTCTCGCCGAAACGATGAGCACAGACGCCCCGATGTCTGCTGCCAAGCCCTTTGCATCTATTTCCAGATTATGTCGAGCCAATATGTCGCCCATATTTGCGAGTACCGAGACGGCTTTGCCGCGGCCCCGACACTCACGCACAACCTGCAAACAGAAAAATAAACTTTTCTCCAGACGCGTCGCATCCACCACGCACAACACGTGCATCACCTCTGGATCGTCTAGCGCCTTGGCGAAATGGGCTACCGCAACTCGCTCCTCCTCCGAAATGGGTCTTAGCGAGTACGTCCCGGGGAAGTCAACCAGCTCATGGTCTGGCAGTTTCGCCAGACGTCCGATGGAGACGTCCACCGTGATACCTGGATAGTTGGCGACCCGGTGGTTCAGCCCCGTAAGTCGATTGAATAGCGCGGTTTTCCCCGAGTTCGGGGTTCCGACGAGGAGCACCTTCGGCATCGGCTTAGCCTCCCGAGACGCTGACCAGCACCTGCAGTGCTAGTTCGCGGTCGAGTGAGTAGGTAGCGTTGCTCACCCGGTAAACCCTTGGCGCGCCGAATCCGGGTTGATGCTGGCAGGTGATCGTCTCCCCTGCATGAAAGCCGTATTCCTGCAGTCGACCTCGATAGCGGTCTTCGAGCGCGGGAGAAAAGCCGACCAATATTGCATTGGTCCGCGGCGGCAATTCCCACAAATTCATCGTTTCGCTCTCAGAACCCACAGGCTATGTCCGCGATAAAACGCGGATCATACGTCCAATGAGAATGATTTTCAGTAAGTCTAGAGGTGCTCGACAGCCTCTATCTCGTATACGAGCTCGCCGCCCGGGGCATTGACGATCACCTCATCACCCTCAGCCTTTCCCACGAGCGCACGCGCTATCGGCGAGTTGACCGAAATCAGGTTGGCCTTGGCGTCAGCCTCATCCTCGCCGACGATGCGATATTGCACGGTCCGATCATTATCGACATCCAACAGGGTCACGGTAGCGCCAAAGATCACTTTGCCCGAGGGCGGAATAGTCGCGATATCAATCACCTGAGCGTGAGAAAGCTTGTGCTCGAGCTCTTTGATTCTACCCTCAGCAAAACTCTGCTGCTCCCGCGCCGCGTGGTACTCGGCATTCTCTTTCAGGTCCCCGTGCTCTCGCGCCTCTGCTATGGCCTGCGTGATGCGCGGCCGCTCGACTTTCTTGAGCCGCTCCAGCTCCTCTCGAAGCGCCTGTTCTCCCTTGACCGTCATAGGGACTCGGTTCATACCGCTATGCTCTCGTGTAAATCCTGCAACCGACGCACCGTCATGTCTGTCTCCTGCTCCAGCGCCATACACACCGCCTCGGCCGCAGCCAACGTTGTTGTGTAGAAAACACGATGTTGCTCAGCGCTTGCCCTGATCGATGCTGAATCCAGAATAGCCCGACGGCCCTCTGTGGTATTGATGATCATCGCCGCTTCGTCATTCTTAATCAAATCCACAATATGGGGCCGACCCTCTGCCACTTTGTTGACCCTGCGGACCGAGAGCCCCGCATCTTCCAGTGCATTCGCCGTGCCACCTGTCGCCGCCAGCGTAAACCCCTGGGCCACCAGCCGCCGAGCCACATCAATGGCCGCTGCTTTGTCCGCATCCCGCACGCTGACAAGGCACAGCCCTGAGGTCGGGGGGTCATCCCCCGCCCCCAGCTGTGCGCGAGCAAAGGCTGCCGCAAAGGTTTCCCCCGTGCCCATGACTTCACCCGTCGACTTCATCTCAGGGCCCAGAATAGGATCAGTGCCCGGAAATTTATTAAACGGCAATACCGCCTCTTTGACACTGTAGTACGGCGGCACGATCTCGCGCGTAACGCCCTGGCCGGCAAGGCTCTGCCCTGCCATACAACGCGCCGCCACCTTTGCAAGAGACACACCTACGGCCTTGGAGACAAAAGGCACGGTACGCGACGCACGTGGATTTACCTCGATGACAAAAATTTCTCCATCCTGCCACGCGAGTTGAACATTCATGAGCCCACACACACCCAGCTCCAGAGCCATCTTTCTGACAACATCGCGCATCGCTTCCTGAACGTCTGCCGGCAAGCTGTAAGGCGGTAAAGAGCAGGCAGAGTCGCCCGAATGGACGCCAGCCTGCTCAATATGCTGCATGATGGCTCCAATAACGACTTGCTCGCCATCACTCACCGCGTCGATATCCACTTCGATAGCGGCACTCAAGAACCGATCGAGCAAAACCGGCGAGTCCTCAGACACCTTTACCGCGTCGTTCATATACCGAAGCAGATCCTCTTTGCGGTAAACAATCTCCATGGCACGACCCCCCAGCACATACGACGGTCGCACAACCAATGGGTAGCCAATATCGTCGGCCGCGGTCACGGCCTCTTCGACACTTCGCACGGTCGTATTCGCCGGTTGACGCAGGGCAAGGCGCTCGATCATTTTCTGAAAGCGCTCGCGGTCCTCTGCGCGGTCAATCTGATCCGGGCTCGTACCGATAATGGGCACCCCTGCCGCCTCCAATGCTCGCGCCAGCTTGAGCGGTGTCTGACCGCCGAATTGCACAATCACGCCAGTGGGTTGCTCGAGCGCAACGATCTCCAAAACGTCCTCGAGTGTCACCGGCTCAAAATAGAGCCGATCGGAGGTGTCATAGTCTGTCGATACCGTCTCCGGATTACAGTTGACCATAATGGTTTCGTAGCCATCCTCGCGCATCGCAAGCACCGCATGCACGCAGCAGTAATCAAACTCGATGCCCTGACCAATGCGGTTGGGCCCGCCGCCGAGGACCAGAATCTTTTTGCGATCGCTGGGTACTGCCTCGCATTCCTCCTCATAGGTGGAATACATGTAAGCGGTAGATGAGGCGAATTCGGCGGCACAGGTGTCGACCCGTTTGTAAACCGGCCGAATACCCAGCTCCCAGCGACGATCGCGAATCGCACTCTCTGAGACCACCAGTAAATCCGCGATGCGCCGGTCAGAAAAACCTCGGCGCTTGAGCCCCCACATCAACGCGTGATCGATATTTTCGGGTAGCAGACCGATGATTTGCGATTCCCACTGAACTATGTCGGCAATCTGCACCAAAAACCACGGATCGATGCCCGAGTAACCGTATATTTCCTCAAGCTCAAAACCGGCCCTGAAGGCATCGGCAACATACCAAATTCGATCAGCGCCAGGATTGGTCAAACAGTCCACCAGCTCCGATCGACTGTCCTCATCGGTCACTACAATATGAGGCTCAAACCCGGCTGAACCCACCTCTAATCCTCGAAGGGCTTTCTGCAAGGATTCCTGAAAAGTACGACCGATCGCCATGACTTCGCCCACCGACTTCATCTGTGTAGTGAGGCGCGGATCTGCGGTAGCGAATTTTTCAAAGGCGAAGCGCGGGATTTTGGTCACAACGTAATCAAGTGCGGGCTCGAAAGAAGCAGGTGTCACCCCACCCGTGATGTCATTTGCCAACTCATCCAGCGTGTAACCCACCGCCAACTTGGCTGCGACTTTAGCAATCGGAAATCCCGTCGCTTTGGACGCCAAAGCAGAGGAGCGAGACACCCGGGGGTTCATCTCTATCACAACCAGACGGCCCGTATCGGGGCACTGTCCGAACTGAACGTTGGACCCACCCGTCTCAACACCGATCTCTCGCAATACTGCAAGAGAGGCATCGCGCATGATCTGATATTCCTTATCGGTGAGCGTTTGTGCCGGTGCGACGGTGATGGAGTCGCCGGTGTGAACCCCCATTGCGTCGAAATTCTCTATCGAGCATACAATGATGCAGTTATCGTTCTTATCGCGAACGACCTCCATCTCGTACTCCTTCCAGCCAATCAACGACTCGTCAATCAGCAGTTCGCTAGTGGGGGATAACTCGAGGCCTCGCAAACAAATCTCTTCGAACTCGTCGCGGTTGTAAGCAATACCGCCACCTGATCCCCCCATTGTGAAGGACGGCCGGATAATGCAGGGAAACCCAATCTCCTCGTGCACCGCCCAGGCTTCCTCCATGCTGTGCGCCAACCCCGCGCGGGGCGTCTCAAGGCCAATACGGCGCATGGCAATATCAAATTTTTCACGATCCTCGGCTTTATCTATCGCTTCTTTGGTAGCGCCGATCATTTCGACCTTGAAGCGCTCCAGCACGCCCTCAGCAGCGAGTTTGAGCGCGCAATTGAGGGCGGTTTGTCCTCCCATGGTCGGCAAGATCGCATCGGGACGCTCGCGCTCGATAATGCGTGAAACCGTTTGCCACTCGACCGGTTCTATGTAGGTCGCATCAGCCATGGCGGGGTCCGTCATGATCGTGGCGGGGTTGGAGTTGACCAAAATCACCCGGTACCCCTCCTCTCTCAGCGCTTTGCAAGCTTGCGCTCCGGAGTAGTCAAACTCGCAGGCCTGTCCTATGACAATCGGGCCGGCGCCCAAGATCAGGATACTTTCGATATCAGAGCGACGCGGCATCGTCTAGCTCACCTTTTGCATTGTGAAGAACGCTCATTACTCATTGCGAGGCCTGTTCCATAGCGTTAATGAAGGGTTGGAATAGCGCAGCGGCGTCGTGGGGGCCTGGGCTCGCCTCGGGGTGACCCTGAAAGCTATACGCTGGCACATCTGTTCGTGAGATGCCCTGTAGCGTGCCGTCGAATAAAGAGCGATGGGTCACCTGCAAGGTATCGGGAAATGCTTCCTCAGAGACGGTAAATCCATGATTTTGACTGGTTACCATAACGGTGCCATCTGCCAGATTCTGCACCGGGTGATTGGCGCCGTGATGACCGAACTTCATCTTCTCCGTTTTGGCGCCGCTGGCCAGCGCGAGAATCTGGTGGCCAAGGCAAATACCAAACAACGGAATCCTCTGAGCCATGGCGGAACGAGCCAAATCAATGGCGTAATCGCAAGGCTCGGGGTCACCGGGCCCGTTGGAAAGAAAAATACCATCCGGTTTGTGCGCCAACACATCGGCAAGGGTCGACTGGGCGGGGACTACGGTGACGCGACAACCCAGATCAACCAGAATACGCAGAATGTTCCGCTTCACGCCAAAATCGAGCGCCACCACATGAAAGCGGGGGCCTACTGACGGCGCCAACTCGTCCGTTGCGGCACCCAAACGCCATGACCCCTCATCCCATGAGTAAGCCGTCCGGGTCGTCACCTCTTTAGCGAGGTCCAGCCCTTTCAGCCCGCCAAACCCGCGCGCCTGAGTCAGACCCTCTGTCTCATCCAGCGCAGGCCCCGCCATGATGCAGCCGTTCTGGGCACCCTTGTCTCGTAGCAGCCGTGTCAACCGTCTTGTATCGATATCAGAGATCGCCACGATATTTTCTGCAGACAGGTATTCGCTGAGACTCTGCTCGGAGCGGAAACTGGAGGCCACCAGCGGTAAGTCCCTGATAATCAGACCTGCGGCTTGAATCGCACTCGACTCCTGATCCGCTTTGTTGACGCCGGTATTACCGATGTGAGGGTAAGTCAAAGTGACGATTTGACGACAGTACGAGGGATCGGTCAGGATTTCCTGATAGCCCGTCATCGCCGTATTGAAAACGACTTCTCCCACCGTGCTACCCAGAGCACCGATGGATCGGCCGCGAAACGTCGCGCCATCTTCCAAAACGAGGACAGCGGAATGAGCCAATGAAACCTCCCAGTCGTTATCGCCAGAGGGTTTGAACAGGTGCACAAACGTGCCGGGCCGAGTTCACCCTGTGGTCGTAAATCGTACATTTAGACGCGTGTTGGGGCAGACGGAAACCCCCCGCGGGCTGGGACTGCAGTCTACTGCAAAGCGTTTTTCCTGTCTAATTTTTAACCCGCACCACCAACCGCTAGATGTCGGGTACACTGCGCGCCGCCCTCTTCTGGAGAATCGACATGTCTGCCATCGACCGTTACTTTGCCGGGAAAAACGCTGTGATATCTGGTGCAGGAGACGGCATTGGGCGCGCGCTGGCACAACGCCTCAACGAGGCGGGTTGCCACGTTTGGTTATGCGATATCAACGAAGCCAAATTGGCGGAGACTGCAGATCTTTTAGATCGTGAGCGCGGAGGGGTGGTGACGCGCACTGTGGATTGCGGCGATCGCCATGAAATATTCGCTTGGGCCCAATCCGTCGCCGATGACGCGTCTGCGGTCGACGCTTTATTCAACAATGCAGGAGTTGGCTACGGCGCACGCTTTGAGGATTCGACCGAAGATAACTTCAAGTGGCTTATGGACATTAATTTTTGGGGCGTGGTGAACGCGACCCGCGCTTTTCTGCCGCTACTGAAGCAGTCCAAGTGCGGACATCTTGTCAATATTTCGTCCATCTTCGGCATGGTCGGCATCCCCACGCAAAGCGCTTATAACGCCGCAAAATTCGCGGTGCGAGGCTTTACCGAAGCGCTGCAGGCCGAATATCGACACACCAATCTTTTGGTCAGTTGCGTGCATCCCGGCGGTATTCAAACCAATATCGCTCGCTCGGGGCGCACTGATGGCTCTGCCGATGAAATGACCGCGGATGAACGTGACGCCCGTTTCAGGCAGCTCGCGCGCACCTCTCCCGAACGCGCCGCCCACATCATTCTTGGGGGCACTGCTCGCGCTAAACCGCGCATTATGGTTGGCTGGGATGCCTGGCTTATCCTGCAACTCACAAAAATTTTGCCTACGCGTTACCACTGGATTACCGCCCGGGTAGTGGATGACTGACAGCGAGGCAATATTCTCGGGCTCGCTCGCGGGGACTGATCGCCTCGCGCGAGAGCCAATGATTCTGTTATTCATCGGGTTGTTTGCCACTGCGGTGGGGCAAGCCTTTGTGTTTGCCATACTCCCGCCGCTGGGGCGATCTGTGGGCATGGACGAAGTCCACATCACTGCCATCATTTCAACGTCTGCGGCGGTGTTCACACTGGTCGCGCCAATCTGGGGCCGATTCTCAGATCGAGTGGGCCGCAAGCCAGTCATCATCATCGGCTTGATGGGCTATTCGATCGGATCCCTCAGCTTTGCGGTCCTGTTTGGTTTGGCGGGCGCTGGCACCATTACGGGAATGGCGTTATTTGTCACTGCCTTGATCCTGCGGTCGCTGCAAGCGGCGACCATGTCCGCTACACATCCCGGATGCACCGCTTATGCTGTTGATCATACGGTAGCGCAGTTTCGTATCAGGACACTGGCACGCCTATCCAGTGCCAACAGCATTGGCATGATCATGGGGCCCGTGCTGGCGGGGCTGGTTGCGGGAATGGGCCTATTGGCGCCGCTGGTGGTGGCCTCAATCCTGTGTGCGGCGGCCGCCATTATCATTGCGCTTAAGCTTTCAAGCGGGGTGCCACCGCGGGCCATCACAACCCAACCAAAAAAAATCGGCTACCTCGACGCACGAGTCCGCATCTATTTACTGTCTGCCATTGGCGCTTTCACCGGCTTCGCAATGGTGCAGCAAACATTGGCGTTCAGGCTGCAGGACACCCTCTCTCTGAGCGGCATCGAAACCGCACAATACACCGGTTTGGCCATGATGGCGTCAGCAGGCAGCACTTTGACTATGCAGGTTTTCGTTGCCCAGCGATTTAACGGCCCACCTACACAACTGGTGCAATGGGGTGCGGGAATTCTCGCGGGGGGCACGGTGGCAATTAGCCTGTTCGATAGCTGGGCGGCGGTGGTTTCGAGTATGGTCTTGATTGGCGCCGGCCTGGGACTGCTGATGCCAGCGGTATCAGCCGGCGCCTCGATTGCCGTGAGGCCGGAAGAACAGGGCGGCGTTGCTGGGCTGATCAGCGCATGCCCTGCGGCTGGGTTTGTGCTGGGCCCGATCACCGGCGGATTTCTCTACCAATATGGCAACACAACAGCTGCCTGGGGCGCCGCGATCATTCTGGTTCTGGTGTTCCTTGCAACGCTCAGCAGTAAAAGCGAGCCGACACTGCCTGCACCGTCCGCCTAGACTTTCATGCCCTCAGGCAAGCTGCTCGACAGCCGCGCGAATGGGTGCGGGTATTGATGCCGACTCCCCCGTTTGCCGGTTAACGAAGGCATGCGTAAAACTCCCCGTCACACAGGCCAGATCCGCATCGGGAGCAAATACACCCAGCTCCCAGGTGAGAGATTTCTCTCCCATGCGCTTTACCCGCAGGCCCAATCTCAGGGTGGCTGGGTAGCTGACAGGAGAAAAATAATTGGCGCTAGAGTGCACTACATAACCCACAACTTGATCAGCGGCAGGGTTCAGATCCCCTCGCTCAATCAAAAATCGGTTCACCACCGAATCAAAGTAAGCATAGTAGGCAACATTGTTGATATGGCCGTAAATATCGTTATCGGCCCAACGGGATTCCAGCGAGTAAAAAACCGAATAGTCAGCGATCTCGGTAGGGCGAGGTCGGTCGCTCATCGGGCGCCACCCCAAGCCGCTTGGTAAAGCTTAAGCGCCGCAGTCTCGTTCACTTCCACGGGGTTATTAATCAGCAGACGTTGCTGTTGCATTGCATCAGTAGCGAGCATGGGCAAATCCGCCTCGGGAACACCCGCAGACGAGAGGGAATTGGGTAGGGCCGCATCAACAATCAGTTGCTCGAACCAGTCCACAAAACCCTCCACACCTGCGCCAACGGGACCCGGCAGCAGCGCCGATAATTCCAGGTACTGCTTCTCAACAGCAACCGCGTTAAATCGCAGAACCGCGGGCAACATGAGCGCGTTACTCAAACCGTGAGGCATGTGATAGTGCCCCCCCAATGGGTAAGCCAGTGCATGCACCGCCGCGACCGGCGCGTTAGCAAATGCTTGCCCTGCCAACGTCGCACCCAACAGCATGGCCTCTCGCGCCGCCAAGTCCTGGGGATGCGACAACACTCTGCGTTGGTTGCTGGCGAGCAACTGCAGCGCGCGTTGTGCCAGCATATCGGAGACCGGGTTTTTCTTGATCTTTGAGGTGTAAGCCTCGACCGCATGCACCATGGCATCGATACCCGTCATCGCTGTCACTCGGGCGGGAAGTCCGATTGTTAACTCAGCATCGAGAATCGCAATGTCGGGGAGCAACGTGGCGGAACTGATACCCGCTTTGGTCGTTTCGCCTGTGGTAATCACCGCCACTGGGGTGACTTCCGACCCTGTGCCGGCTGTGGTCGGCACCAGAACCAACGGTAATCGACCACCCGCTACCTGATCGACCCCGTACAGTGCTGACAGCGGCTGGTCACCCTTAGCGAGTACCGCGACCGCCTTGGCGACGTCCATGGAGCTGCCGCCACCCAGCCCGATGATGCCGTCTGCATTGTCGGCCCGAAGCTGAGAAAGAGCCGCCATTACCACCGCCTCGGAAGGGTCAGCCGTCACCTCGGTGAACACGCTTACCGATTCGCACCTCGCCGCTGCACTATCACGCACAGGAGCCACCAAGCCCGCGGTCATCAGACCCGGATCGGTAACGATAAAAGGTCTGCGGATACCCAGCTCGGCGCATATCGCGCCGATCTCACCAGCGACACCCGGACCAACCCGCAGCGAGGCGACGGTGTTGAAGCGGTAATCGGCCATGTCAAAAAGTCAGGATAACCTTGCCTTTGGCGCGACGCTCCATCATGGCGGCGTATGCGGCCTCGTACTCCTCGATGGGAAACAAGTCGGTAATCACCGGTTTCAGCTTACCCTCCTCAAACCACTGCCACACCGTCGCAATGTTGGACTGATGTACCTCGGGCTCTTCCATCGTGAAGCGACCCCAGAATACGCCCACCAGCGCGCACCCTTTGAGCAGAGTGAGGTTCAGCGGAATGCTTGGGATGGGTCCGGATGCAAAGCCGATCACCAGATATCGACCGTTCCACCCCATAGAGCGGACCGCCGGCTCGCTGAAATCACCGCCGACAGGGTCATACACAACATCGACACCGCGACCACCCGTCAGCTCCTTAACGCGATCTTTCAGTGATTCCGTGCTGTAGTTAATCGTATGCTCAGCGCCCAGCTGCCGGCACAGATCCAGCTTGTCATCGCTACTCGCCGCCGCGATCACGTTAGCACCGAGCGCCTTTCCCAGTTCAACCGCGGTGCTGCCGACGCCGCCCGCCGCCCCCAGGACCAGCAGCGTCTCACCCGGTTGGATATTCGCACGCTGAACCAAGGCATGATAGGAGGTCAGATAGGTAATCGAGACTCCCGCAGCCGCCTCAAAAGAGAGCGCCGCCGGCTTCGGTAACACTGCCAGTTCATGGGCGACGACTTCCTCGCAGAAGCCGCCCGAGCCGCCGCTGTGAATCACCTCATCACCCACTTTCCAACGTGTGACCGCCGAGCCCACCGCTTCAATCACCCCCGCGCACTCACCCCCGGGGATGAAAGGCAAGTCAGGCTTGAACTGATACTTCCCCTGAATAATCAGGACATCGGGAAAGTTTAGCCCCGCCGCCTTGATGCGGATTCTTACATCGGTATCACCGAGCTCAGGTGAAGGCCAATCAGTCACCAAATCGAGGCGATCGGGCATCCCATGTTCGCGACAGACCAGAGCTTTCATATCAGAAGACCTCAAACAAACCTGCAGCGCCCATGCCGCCGCCGACACACATTGTCACGACAACGTACTTCACACCGCGGCGCTTGCCCTCTATTAGCGCGTGCCCTAAAAGCCGGGATCCACTCATGCCGTAGGGGTGACCTACTGCAATCGCACCGCCGTTGACATTAAGCTTGTCATTGTCAATCCCCAGCCGGTCTCGGCAGTACAGCACTTGCACCGCAAAAGCCTCATTGAGCTCCCACAGACCAATGTCATCTACCGACAGTCCATGCTGCTTGAGTAGTTTCGGCACTGCGAATACTGGACCAATACCCATCTCGTCCGGCTCACAGCCCGCAACCGCGATGCCGCGATAAGCGCCCAGCGGGGTCAAACCTAACTGCTCTGCAGTCGCCGCCTCCATCACCACCTGCGCTGATGCACCATCGGATAGCTGTGATGCATTACCTGCGGTAATCGTGCCACCCTCAACAACAGTTCTCAGACCCTGAATACCCTCAAGGGTTGAAGCGCGAACGCCTTCATCCGTGCTGACTGTGGCCTCTGCTGTCGACTGCTCACCTGTCTCTTTGTTGTACACAATACGCTCACAGGTCACCGGTACCAGCTCATCGTCAAACTTACCGGCCTCGTATGCGGCCGCCGCACGTTGCTGCGACTGCAGACCATATTCATCCATCGCCTCGCGACTGACACCGTAGCGTGCTGCGACGGTCTCGGCGGTTTGCAGCATGGGCATGTAGATGTCTTTGTGCATGGCCAGTAGCTGTTCGTCGGCCGCCCGGTGCAAGTTCATGTGTTCGTTCTGAACGAGGGAGATTGAGTCGACGCCGCCGCCCACCACAACCTCCATGCCGTCGTGGAGCACCTGCTTGGCGGCAATCGCCACCGCCATCATGCCAGAGGAGCACTGACGATCGACGGTCATGCCAGAGACCGAGACGGGCAATCCCGCCCTCAGCGCAGCCGTTCGGCCTATGTTGCTGCCTTGACTCCCCTGAGTGAGGGCGCAACCCATGATGCAGTCTTCGACGCGTTCAGGTTCGACCCCCGCGCGCGCCACCGCGGCGCTGATCGCATTCCCGGCCAGCGTGGGCGATGCTAGGTTATTAAAACCACCCCGATACGCTTTACCAATCGGTGTGCGCGCCGTTGAAACAATTACTGCCTCTCTCATCTTTTTATCCTCTCTCGCATGTTAAAAAAGGTATGTCGGTGGTGCGATCTACCGGCTTGGGTAGACCTGCGGCTGCAGACAATGGCGTTTTGCGTCGTCCTGATGCCGTCTCACCCTATTCGCCTGGGGTGATACCCAGCCCGGTCATGGCCTGACCCACCATTTTGATACTTTGCTCAAATCCCGCCTGCAGCGCCTTTTCGCCTCCCTCGGAAATCTGGCCCCAGTTTGCCGCAATCCCCTCGGGCGTTTGCGCCGCCTCGGGCAACCACATGCCCTCGGTTTCAACAATTTTGGCCACCGCGAACGCTCCAGCACCTGCGGCCAATATGGTGCGCGTGGGCGCCTCCTCAGACACCAGAAACAATACGGCAGGAGAGACCGTTTCTGGCGTCAGTAATGCAAAAGCCTTTTCGTCAATGAGTCCCTCGGTCATTCGGGTCCCAGCGGTGGGTGCGAGCGCGTTGATCTTGACGTTGTATTTGGCACCCTCTTGGGCCAGGGTGTTCATCATCCCCACAACGCCCATTTTTGCGGCGCCGTAATTGGTCTGACCGAAGTTACCGTAAAGGCCGCTGGAGCTCGATGTCACTACGATCCGGCCATACTCCTGTTCCTTCATGATATCCCAGCAGGCTTTAGTGCAGTGGACAGTGCCCATCAGGTGGACATCGGTCACCAGTCGAAAGTCCTCAACCGTGCCCTTTGAAAAGCTTTTGTCGCGCAAAATGCCGGCGTTATTCACCAGAATATCGATACGCCCCCAGCGCGACATAGTCTGGGAGACCATATCCGCGACCTGTGCCTCGTCGGCCACATTGGCACCATGTGCCATCGCCTCGCCACCCAGCGCCTCAATCTCAGCCACCACCGCCAGCGAAGCCTCGGAGTTAGCGCCCTCTCCTGAGACCGTGCCGCCGAGGTCATTGACCACGACTTTGGCACCTCTTTTTGCCAACTCAATGGCGTGACACCGACCGAGACCACCTCCGGCACCTGTCACAATGGCGACTTTTCCGTCATATCGGATCGTCATAACGTTTCCCTCAATCTCTCAACCAATAATCGACATGCCGAGCCATTCGGCATATACCGCGGGAGTTTCTTCCCCTTCAATCTCGACGGTGACCGCCTGTTTGACCAAAAACCGATTCGCATCTTTGCGATCCACAGTCAGGATCTCGCAGTGGGCACGAACCCGCTTGCCTGCACGCACCGGATTCAGAAAGCGCACTTTGTCTAGGCCGTAATTGACGCCCATCACGATGCCCTCTGGGTACACGCCATTTTCGGAACACAGTTTGGTCATCAGAGACAGCGTCAAAAATCCATGGGCGATGGTGCCGCCGAATGGCGTTTGCGCTGCAGCCGCCTCATCAATGTGGATGAACTGGTGGTCCTCAGTACAGTCAGCGAAGGTGTTTATCCGCGCCTGGTCAATTTCAAACCAATCTCCTGGCGGCAATTTTGTCCCCGCTTGGCTCTCCATTTCCTCCGGCTTCACCATTGTCAGTGCCATCGCTATTGTCTCCCTGAATCTGCTCTGTTATTTGCTGTTGTCTTGTTGAACACCTGTTGTGGGCCCGGTGGCGTCCGGGCCCATAGCATCAAGCACCATGAACCACCGTATTATCCGTCGCGAAAAGTTGCCGCCATCTCTTTTGTCTCGGCCAGATATTGTTTGATTTCATTGCGCCCGACGACCATGCGATGCACCGCATCGGGGCCATCCGCCAACCGCAAAGTGCGCTGTCCCGACCACATTTCAGCCAGCGGCGTGTCCTGTGACACGCCAATGCCGCCGTGAATCTGGATCGCATCGTCGATCACTTTCAAGGCCATGTTGGGTACGACTGTCTTGATCATCGAGATCCAGATCCTCGCCTCTTTGGGTGAGGTGTGGTCCATCATCCAGGCTGTTTTTAGCGTCAGCAAACGCGCCTGCTCAATATTCATTCTCGCGTCGGCAATAATGTCGATGTTGCCGCCCAGTTTATAGAGCGGGCGACCAAAGGCTTCTCTTCCTGCGGCTCGTTCACAGAGCAGTTGAAGCGCCTTCTCGGCCGAACCGATTGAGCGCATGCAATGGTGGATGCGGCCGGGGCCTAACCGGCCTTGAGAAATCTCAAAACCGCGGCCCGGACCCAGAATGATATGGTCTTTGGGCACCCTGACCTGTTCGAGTTTTACCCGCATGTGACCATGAGGCGCATCGAGCATATTGAACACTTTAAGGGGCCGCACAATATTGACCCCGGGTGTATCCATAGGCACCAGAATTTGTGATTGCTGCAAGTGCTTGGGCCCATCGGGGTCTGTCTTGACCATGCAAATCATGACTTTGCAACGTGGATCGCCCGCACCGGAGGTCCAGTGCTTCTCGCCATTGATGACCCACTCATCTCCCTCGAGTCGGGCTGAAGTGCAAATATTAGTTGCATCGGAAGACGCCACAGCGGGCTCGGTCATACCAAAACAGGACCGAATTTCACCCGCAAGCAGGGGCTCCAGCCACTGTTTCTTCTGCGCCTCGCTGCCATATTTGTGCAGGACCTCCATATTACCGGTGTCGGGTGCAGCGCAATTGAACACCTCGGCGGCAAGTCTGGATTTACCCATTTCTTCGGCGAGATAGGCATACTCAACCGTGTTCAGGCCAGAACCCTTGTCTCCGGTCAAAAAGAAGTTCCACAGGCCCGCCTCTCTGGCCTGAGTTTTGAGCTGATCAAGGATTTCGTATTGGCGCGGCGTCAAGTCGAAAGGATCCCCCACTTCGATTTCCGCAAGATATTCTCCTTCTACCGGAACAATATGTGTGCCGATAAACGTTCGGACCTGCTCCAACACAGGCGCAACCTTTTCCGAGATACCTAAATCCATTTTTACTCCTACTTGCTCAGCTACCTGCGTCACTGTCGACCTCGCGAGCACCCCGCTCCGGGATTATCTCGATCCCACCCGCCACCAATATAATGGCACATATTGTGCCAAAACATAATCATGGCCCCCGGTGCAGGGCCTGACCACTCGCAACAGAACCGCAGCAAAAAGGGCCACCGACAGTAGCGCAGGGATGTGTCGCCAGCAAGGCGTATAGGCATAAGCTGTGTTGATAGCCAGAATAGGATAGCGCCGTCGGTTACAGGACGATTACCTCCTCAGGTTGGAACCGGCAAAGTCAGCGACTCCTTGACCTGTTCCATCACCACATAGCTGGTGGATTCCTGTACCCCGGGCAGGGTCAGTAGTGTCTCTCCCAGCAAAACACGGTACGCATTCATATTGGCAACACGGGCCTTAAGCAGGTAGTCGAAGTTGCCACTGACCAGATAACACTCCTGCACTTCTTCCAAATCCAAAGCACGCGCCGTGAATTCCTCGAAAATATCCTGTGATGTGCGGTTCAGCCTGATTTGCACAAAGACCACCAGCCCCCGGTCCAATGCCGCAGGGTTGAGAACAGCCTGGTAGCGCTGGATCACGCCGTCCCGCTCAAGCCGCTTGACCCGCTCCTTGCAAGGTGTGGTGCTAAGACCGACGCGTTTAGCCAGCTCGGTATGGGGTATTCGTGCTTCTTTTTGTAGCAACCGCACAATATTGCGGTCGATGCGATCTAGTTGATTTGACTGTAGCGGCATGACCAAAACCCCGTGGCGCAGACTCTTTTAGCGGGCGTCGCATTATTTTAATACCTTTAAAATAGCATAAAATAAGTTAACTTAACTTTTTTTTAAATAATATTTATTGATATTGACTTTTTTGTGGGCGATAAAAAGCGTTATCGGCCTTCTCCACTCTGCCCATCGGCATCACACTTCCGCCAAATAAGTAAGGAGTGATTGCCATGTTGATTGGTGTGCCCACAGAGATCAAAGCACAAGAGTTTCGGGTTGGCATGACGCCCGCAGGCGTCAGGGAGCTTGTCGCTGCCGGACATCGTGTCTTGGTGCAGTCAGGCTGTGGCGCAGCGATAGGGCTTGGCGACGACCTTTACCGCGCAGCAGGCGGGTCAGTGATAGACACGGCAGAGGAGATCTTTGCGACAACAGATCTCATCGTAAAAGTCAAAGAGCCTCAGGAGAGTGAATGCCGTCAACTTCGCCCGGGGCAATTGCTATTCACCTACTTACACTTGGCGGCCGACCCCAAGCAAGCGGAGCATCTGATTGCGTCAGGTGCTACCTGTATCGCTTACGAGACCATTACCTCGCTACAAGGGGGACTGCCCTTACTGGCACCCATGAGCCTCATCGCGGGAAGACTGTCTGTACAAGCGGGCGCGCACCATATGGAGAACCATCAGGGTGGCAGCGGGACGCTATTGGGCGGTGTGCCTGGTGTTCCGCCCGGCAAAGTTCTGGTGCTGGGGGGCGGCGTGGTGGGCAACAGCGCGATCCGCGTAGCGATGGGGATGGGCGCTGATGTTACGGTGGTAGATCGCTCGGTACCGCGGCTCACCGAGCTGGACGAGCAGTACGGCGGCAGGCTGAAGACCGTCTACTCTACTGCCGAAGCCATTGATCAATGTGCGCGCGAAGCCGACCTGATCGTGGGCGCTGTACTGATACCGGGCGCTTCTGCACCTAAATTGGTGACGAGAAACATGCTGTCTCATCTTAAACCACGGACGGTATTGGTCGATGTCGCTATCGACCAGGGTGGATGCTTCGCAACGTCGCACCCGACCACCCACGCTGAGCCTACCTATCTGATCGACGGGATTGTGCACTATTGCGTAGCAAATATGCCAGGCGCCGTGGCGAGAACGGCGACCATGGCACTGACTCATGCAACGCTACCGTATGTCCTTAGACTGGCTGCGGAGCCGCTCGTCACACTCATGTCAACAGACCCTCATTTCGGAGCCGGAATCAATGTGCACGCGGGCCTGGTTACGCATGAGGCGGTGGCACAGGCACTGAGCCGGGAATATGTCCCGCTTGGCCAAGCGCTCAGCGCCACGCCGCACCTCCGATCTGCTTGACCACTCGGCGAAGCAGAAGTATCGGCGGAACGCTTCTTCGATGCCGCTATTTACTGCACACTAGCGTCGGGCGCGGGCACCAGCTGAGCTGAATTCTTATGCATCGAGTGAAACCAGATATCGAGGCGCTATCAGAGGCGATCGTCAATTACGCGATCGAGCGACTGCGGATGGAC
>Ga0181585_10001600_pt1 | contig 19954 bp, 16 predicted proteins | sample 071ome_29_FD_132469 | JGI IMG/M metagenome (GOLD analysis project Ga0181585, IMG submission 132469) | Coastal salt marsh microbial communities from the Groves Creek Marsh, Skidaway Island, Georgia - 071407BT metaG (megahit assembly) | ecosystem: Environmental > Aquatic > Marine > Intertidal...
AAATCTTGAACCAATAATTAATTTATTTCCGTCTGCAAGTTTATACATCTCTTCTAAATCTTTTGGATCATATTCAAGATCAGCATCGTGTATGACAACATAATCTGAAGATACGAAACTTCTCGCAACGTTGAGAGAGTATCCTTTTCCTTTGTTGAAGTGATTGGAAACAACTTCAATTCTTGAATCTAAATTTTTAAAATCAATAATGATTTGAGCAGTGTTATCAGTAGAACCGTCATTTATTATAATTATTTGAGTTATATAACTCTGACTAATTAATCTGGATAAACTTTGTTTTAATGTTTTCTCTTCATTAAATGCTGGAACTATAACAGTTAAGGTTTCCATACTAAATTATTTTAATAAATTATTTTATTTTTTTATTAAGAATGCTTGTAAATAATACTGAAAATAAAATGTAAATAAATGTACCGGTAAAAAAATACATAAAATCTATATTTTTATAATTTGAAATTTGAATCAATAAATTTTCAAATAAAGTAGGGGTACTAAATAATGCATAATATAATTTTTCAAAAAAAGAAGCTGGCAAAAAATACAAAAGGTTAATCGAAATTATATTCTCACTTAGTGCTGTAAATATATTCTCAAGTTTATAAAACTCAAATATCAAATTGTAAAAATATTTCTCGCCAGTATATCCAACTTCTCTTCCCCAAAGAGTTAATCCTGGTTTGAGAGTTAAATTTTTAGATGAATAAAAATAAAAATAACCCAAATATGTTATTGCCGTAAAAAAAGAAAACAGTTTCTTAAGAAAATTATTTTTTAAAATGGTGTTAACTTGCAACACACAAAATGGAATTAGTCCTATTATCAATCTTTGACCATACGCAACATCCCTACCCTGCCAAACCATCATTACAACTATTGCTCCAAAAAAATAAAAAAAAGTAAATATCTTTGCGAATCTGTGTTTACTATCAAAAAAGTGTTTATTAATAAATAATGATAAGATGCCAAAAACAACAATTGGTGCTGTCCAAATTAAACCCATCGAAGAAGAGAAAAATAAATTTGGAATATATTTTGTACTTTGCAAAATTGAGAAAAGGTCAAACTCTGTATAATTTTGTTCCCGGAAGTTGGATTGATAGTTATTAAAAATACTATTTGTTTGGTATAGATACTTACTTAATATTATGTGAAAAGTACTAAAAAATATAGTATTTAAAAATACCCATAAATAGTTTGTTTTATTTTTCATATTATCTGGTGCGTATATGACAAGTAAACATAACGAGTAAATAAATGTTGATGGTCTTGTTATAGATAAAAGAAAGTATAAAAGAAAAATTATAAAAATTTTATTTAGAGTTAAATTTCTGTTGTATTTTTCTAATAGATAAATAATAGCTGAACATAAAAAAAATTCCACAGCATGGGACATCATAAACCTTGTAACTACATAGTGCGCCAATGTTCCACAAAAAGCAGAAAACAAAACTAAATCAAAGTGAGATGTTTCTTTAGTTGATTTTATTATTTTTGAAAGCAAGAATATCCCAAAAGTGAAATAAAATAATGTAGCAAAATAATAACCTAGAAATGCAAAGCTACCAATTGGATTCAATCGATCGAAGTTCGCATTATCAAAAAGTGAGAATATAAAAACAAACACAGAAGATAAATAACCTGCACCTGGAGGATGGTATGGAGTGTTAGTTACTGAATTAAATGTGCCTTCAGAAACCTCGAAGTCATTTAAATAATTTAAATCAAAATCATATATCAATGTAGCTGCATGAATCCAATAAGATAAATCATCATTACCTGGACTACCTAAATCTGAATTATTAAATACCCAAACTGGTTTAAATATCATTAATAAAAGCAAAAAATAAAAAATTTTTTTCTTACTTTTTTTCACTTAAAATATTCCCAACTATTTGCTTAAATTATTAATAATAATTATTAAAATTTTTACTAATGACAATTCTTATCTTCATATCATTTAATTTTATAGTTTATTTAATAGGAAGAGGCTTTTTTATATTAATTAATTTTTCACGTCAAAACTTCGATACAATTGAAAATAAGCAATTTCTAAATATTGAATTAAAGTATTACTTTCCAATATTTTCTTTATTTTTAATAGGAAACCTTACAGTATTAATAAATTTTTTCTTACCAGTAAAGCAAGAATATCTGATATTTATAACTCTAATTTTAATTTTATTTAATTTTAAAAATTTAAAATTTACTTTCACAAATCAATATAAATTGTATTATTTTATTATTTTTCCAGCTTTATTATCTATCAGTAGCTATACGATAAAATTTGCTTCAGATGCTGGCTTGTACCATTTAAATACTCAAGCTTGGATTAAACAAGAAAAAATACATTTTGGCCTAGTTAGCTTGCACAGTAGATATGGATACTCATCTATTTTTGATTATATTTCTGCTAATTTTTGGCTAGATAACAACTTTATCTTGCTTCACTTTCTAAACCTAATATTCGTAAATATATTTTTCTTTTTATTATTTCGTAATCTTATTTCTAAAGAAAACTCTTACATCAAGAATTTATCTTTTTTAATAGTTTTGTTTGGAGCATTAGATAATTTTGGAATTGGTGGTGGAAGAAATGGGTTTATTGATCTTGAAGCGGTAACAAAATTTGATAGTGTTTTTGCAATCATGTTTTTTATAACAGCTCTAGGATTAACTGACTTACTTAAAGAAAGTAAAAAAAATAATGAATATTTTATAGTATTAACTTCTTTTTTAATTTTCACTATTCAACTCAGAATTTTTGGATATGTATTGCTTTTGTTATATTTTCTATATATTTTTAAACATTTAGATTCAGTACCTGAGTATTTTAAAAATAAAAATTTTAATGTATTAGTAGGTTTTTATTTATTGTGGTTGATTAAAAATTTTCTGATTTCAGGCTGCTTAGTTTTTCCTGAACCCAAAACATGTTTAAATAAATTCAGTTGGACAGACAAAAACATTGCAATGAAAGAATCTATAGAATTGCAAAACTTCCACATTAGTTTTAATTTAAATGAAGAATTTCTGAATTGGTTCCAAAACTGGTTAACTAGACCAATAAATAAAAATGTTTTGATTAATTATCTATTTTCATTTTTATTCATTTTTTTGCTTAACAAACTACTGTTTAAAACTACATATAAAAAAGAGATTAAATTTCCAATATTTTTAGTAGTTTTTTATTTAATTTCTTTAATATTATGGATATTTAGCTCTCCAGGAGTTAGGTTTTTATTAGGACTCTTAATGTTTTCATTTTCTTTAATCAGTTATAGATATGATAACTTTGAATTTAGATTTAAAAATATAAAAAAATTTCATTTTTTTATATTTTTATCACCTTTGATATTTTCACTTATCTTTTTACTGAGAGTTGACTATTATACATCTTTTTTTGAAAATTTTACAGAATTTTCACATATTTCTGTACCAGAAATTGAATACGCTAAAAATCCCAAGGGGTGGGGTACTGTAAATGTTGATAATTCTTCAGCTTGTTGGATAAATATAGAATGCATTCCTGAAAAAGCTAATGTAATTTTAAATGAAAATTACTATAATTCATTTCAATTAATTGAAGGTAATAAATAATGAGAGTTGCTGATAGAATCGCTGAAAAATTATCAGATTTTGGAATCAAACATGTGTTTATGGTTGCAGGTGGTGGTGCAATGCACCTTAACGATGCTTTAAGTAGAAATAAAAATCTTGAAGTAATTAACTTTCACCATGAACAATCTTGCTCTATGGCAGCTGATGGTTATTCCAGACTTACAAACAAATTAGTATGTGTAAATGTTACAACTGGGCCTGGAGGAATTAACTCAATTAATGGTGTATATGGTGCGTGGACCGATTCGGTTCCAATGATAGTTATATCCGGACAAGTGAAAAGAGAGACTTTAAATTCTAAAAATTCAAAATTAAGACAATTGGGTGATCAAGAAAATGATATTGTGTCCATGGTTTCAAAAATTACAAAATTTGCTTATGTTCTAAAAAATCCTGATTTTATTGATAGTGTTATTGATTATTCAATAAATTTAGCAACGAATGATAGGCCTGGACCAGTTTGGATTGACATTCCTATTGATATTCAGGGTTCAATTTATAATCCTAAAACTCAAAAACAATATAAAGAGTTCAATCCAAAAATAATAAACAAAAAACATCTTGATAAAGATTTACAATTTGTAATTGATGCTTTAAAAAAATCAAAAAAACCTGCAATTTTAGTTGGCGGAGGAGTAAGAGCTTCAGGTGCACATAGTGAGTTTATAAAATTTGTTGAGAAAACTTCAATTCCAGTTTTGACAGCTTGGAATGCTCATGATGTTTTACATAATAACCATAAAAATTATGCCGGAAGACCGGGAACTATAGGTGATAGAGCTGGAAACTTTATAACTGAAAATTGTGATACTTTGATTATTTTGGGTTCACGATTAAATATAAGACAAATTGGGTATAATTTTAAAGACTTCTCTAGAAACTCATTTAAAATAATGGTTGATATTGATGAAAATGAACTTAACAAAAGCACATTAGACATAGATAAAAAGCTTAATTATGATTTAAAAGCATTTCTTGAAGCTTTAAATAAAAAAGTAAAAATTATCGATAATTCAAAACATAAAGATTATTTAAAATGGTGTAAAAAGTTAAATAAAAAATATCCAATATATAAAGATTCATTTAAATTAACAACAAAAGTAAATCCGTATTATTTTGTAAATGAACTATTTAATAAACTCAAAAATAAAGATATTGTAATAACTTCAGATGGAACAGCAGTTGTATCTACCTTTCAAGGTGCAATTTTAAAAAAAGATCAGAGGTTATTTAGTAATTCAGGGTCTGCTTCAATGGGATTTGGATTACCCGCAGCTATTGGCGGTTCAATTGCAATAAACAAAAAGCAATTAATTTGTATTGAAGGGGATGGAAGTATTCAAATGAATATACAAGAATTGGCAACAGTTAGGCACCACAACTTACCGATTAAAATTTTTGTACTTTCAAATGAAGGTTATCACTCTATTAGACAAACCCAAAGTAAATACTTTAGTGACAATATAACTGGTTGTGGTCCAGATAGCGGCTTAACATTTCCAAACTTAGAGCTTCTAGCTAAAGCATATGGATTAAAATATTTGAAAATTAGTAATTCAAGAGAATTATCTCATAAGCTTATAAAGGTTTTGAATGAAAAAAATGCAATTATTTGCGAAATAATGCTTGATAAAAATCAGGAATTTGAACCCAAAGCTTCATCAAAACTTTATCCAGATGGAACTATGAAATCTGCTCCACTTTATGATTTGTTTCCATTCCTAGATGAAAATGAAATAGAAGACATAATAAACTACAATCCTTAAAAAATAATTATGTTAATGTTGTTGATTTAATATTTTCCACCTGTCATCAAGCATTTTAATTCTCTGATTATCCTCTTTTTCAATTACTGAATAATATTCTTTTTTGTTTTTTAACCACAATAATTCAAAATGGACTGCGTTAACTAAACCATCTTTTAATTGTTCACTTGCAATAATTTCTGAATCAAAAACTACTTTTCTTGTCTCAAATCTAGTCAAATATACATCGTATATTTGTTTTAATACAGGTATGGAATCAGAAGAAACAGCTCCACCAACTACTAGGTCTAAGTTATTTTTTTTACAAATCTCTCCTGTTTTAATAACCTTTTGAGTAACTTCATCACTATGTATACCTTCACGCCCAACACCTAAACTTTCAGAAAAATCAACTCTGCCAAAAACCAATCCATTTATATTATTTTTTGATTTTTCAACAATTTTGTTTAAATTTTCAAATGAAGTTACTGTCTCAAGATTGACTAGAAAGTCTGTATATTCCTGTTCTTCTTTTGTAAAAACTATATTTTTGGCCAATATATATTTTGATAATGCGTATTCAGTTTCAACCATTGGGGCAACGATGTAATCAACTCCAAACTGTTTAGATTCCATTAAATCTCTTTTGGCTTCACATCCTCCAATTTTAACTGTTAATTTTAAACCTGCTTTATTAGTAATATCTATTAATCTTAATAATTCATCAACTCTTGTACCTTCAGCTTCAAACTCTGCTTTAACTGAAACATAACCAAATTTTTCTTTACCTTTTTTAAGTATTTCTACCATTTTTAGTTCTGAATTGTTCATTTTTATTCCTTAAACCCTATTAAAACATTTTATTACATAAACCGAGCATTACAAACAAACTTATCATATTATCTAATCAAATATATTTTTTTCAAAAATACATTGTTTAATATCTTCGAAAGAAATATCCTTTCCATACTTCTTCTGATATTCATAATTACAACTTACATATTCATCAACTTTTTCTGAGTTGAAGTAGTCTGTATCTACAACTAACTGGGCATCATAAATTTCAGAAATTATTTTAGCTAATTCATAAATGTCAAATACCTCATCCCAGAGGTCTAGTGTTTGATTATGAAAACTATCTTTAAAGAATAAATCTAAAAAATTTTCAAAGTACAAATATGATCTCAAAACTTTAAATTTAGATTCAATTTTGATTAGTTTTTTATCTTTTGCTGATTTAATAAAGCTTGTTAAGGCATATGGTGAATCTAAATCATATTGACTTCCTAAAACACCAAAAAGCCTACCAATAATAAAATTTTCATTATTTTTAATAAAGCTATCTTCTTGTTCTAACTTTTTTAAAGTGTAAAGATTTTCTTTTGGAGTATCTTTCCAATATACTGCTCCAGAAGAAATCAATAAAGAGTTTGAAATATTATTATTTTCTAAAACATTTGCACTTATTTTAATTATTTCATCAATTTTATTTGCATAGTCTTTTTCATTAATTACTTTTAAATTATCTTGGGTCAAAAAGGCAAAATTTAAATAATAGTCAAATGATTGATTTTGAATATCGTTCAAGTCTATTGGAGATATAAAATTAAAGCTTTTTTGACCACTTTTAATCAACCTTCTTTTGGATGAAACTAGAGTTGTATCAAACTGTAAATTGTTTTTTTTAAAGTAGTTTAATGTAATTCTTCCCAACCAACCTGATGAACCAAAAATTAAAACTTTTTTAGGCATATAAAATTATAAATCTTATTCCTTAAGTTTATAATATTAATTGTGAAAAAAGTAAGCATAATTATTCCAGCATATAATGAAGAGGGGAACATAAAAGAAATTTATAATCAAATTAAAGACACTGTTAAAAATTTGGGTAAATATAAATTCGAGATTTTATTTGTTGAAAATGGTAGTACCGACAAAACTTTTTTAGAAATCACTAATTTACAAGTTCATGATAAATCTGTAAATTGTATAAAACTATCCAGAAATTTTCAAATGGATGGAGGAATTGCAGCAGGCTTGGACTTCGTTGAGTCTGAAGCAGCAATTATAATGACCGCAAATTTGCAAGATGATCCAAAATTAATCCCTACCTTTATTAATCATTGGGAAGAAGGCTATGACCATGTTTATGGAATAGTTAAATCAAGACCTGGAAAATCAATTTTACGAAAAATTAATTCAAAAATTTTTTACAAATTAATTAATAAATTAACAAATAAATTAGTTCCTATCGGAGTGAGTGACTATAGATTAATTGATAAAAAAGTAATAGATGCTGTTCGACAGTTAACTGAAGTTAATAGATTTTATAGGGGTTTCTTTGCTTGGGTTGGCTTTAAATCAATTGGTGTAGAGTTTGAAAGACAAGAGAGATATTCTGGAAAGTCGCACGCTAAAACAATTCCTGTTCTTAATTTTGCTATAAAAGGCATATTTTCTTTTTCAACAAAACCTTTAAGAATTTCGGTTTATCTAACAATTATTACTTCATTTATATCATTTTTAATTTTGTTTATACAAATATACAATTGGATTTATCAAGGCGTACCGTTTGATGGATTTGGAACAATAACAGGAATTATGCTTTTATTTGTATCAATTATATTTTTAATATTAAGTATTATCAGCGAATACATTTCTTTGATTTACGAAGAAACTAAAAATAGGCCTCATTACGTAATTGAAAAAATAAGTTAATTTAAAAATTCATCTATCTGTAAAAAAGAAAGATTGTTGCCTTTCATGTTTTCTTTTTCCCACTTTACTGTTTTATATGCAATAGAGTTTATATCTTCAATAGCTCTCCAGTTTAATAATTTATTAGCTTTTGAAGAGTCTATCGTTAGTACCTCTGATTCATACATATCCGAATCCTTATGAACAATATTTACTTTCTTAGATGTCCACGAATTAATAAAAGCCTTAACTAAATTTTCTACTGTATAGTCATTATTTGGTTTTGAATTTAAATTAAATATTTCATCTTTTCTATTATCATTACAATACTGAGCTGTTAAAACATATCCAGATATTGAATCCAAGATAAACTGCCATGGTCTAACAGATTTTGGATTTCTTAGTACAATATCTTCACCACTTTTTAAACTATTAATTACATCTGTTTGAATCCTATCTTTTCCCCCATCACCACCTCCAAGCACATTTCCAGATCTTATTACGCCAACATTTAAGTCTTGCTTCTTTTCAGAATTAGTAAAAGCACTAATTATATGCTCTGTCGCTGCTTTAGAAGCGCTGTAATACTCTTGACCTCCTAAATGATCTGATTCAATATTATTAATTGATGTATTTAGATATACTTTATCGGTAGTAGAAATAACTAAAGTTGCAGGATTAGATGTTTGATTAATTGAATTTAAAACATTAAATGTACCAACAATATTTGAGTTTATAGTTCCCAGAGGGTTTGATTTGGCTGTTGATACAATTCCCTGTGCAGCAAGATGAAAAACTACTTCAAATTCATTTTTTAAAAATATTGATTCAATTTCATTTAAATCTGAGACAATATCTAATTCAAATTCTTCAGTGAAAATATTTTTGTCCATAGAATGATAGTTATCTGAAATTACGTCATAATTTGATAATCCGAAAACTTGCGAATTTTGATATTTTAAAAATTGAGAAAGCCAAGAACCTTTAAAACCAGTATGCCCAGTAATTAGAACTTTTTTATTTGTCCAAAAGTTTGAATTAATATTCATTATTGTCAGTTAAATATTTCTCTAATAACTCTTTTTCTCTAAGTGTGTCTACTGGTTGAAAAAAGCCAAAATGTTGGTAAACAGATAATTGATTATTTTTTGTTAGTAATTCAAGTGGTTCTTTTTCTAAAGGCATAGAATCAGAGGATATATAATCTACAATTTTTGAATTCATAACAAAAAAACCACCGTTAATCCACCCTTCTTTTGATTGATTTTTTTCTCCGAAACTTTTTATTAAATCTCCTTCAATTTCCAAACTACCAAATCGTGCTGGAGGTCGTACTGCAGTTACTGTTGCTATAGTCTTAGTTTCTCTAAATTTTTTAATTACTAAATTAATATCTACATCACAGAATCCGTCTCCGTAAGTAAGTAAAAATTCTTCAACATTTAATTTTTCTAAAGCTTTTTTAACCCTACCTCCAGTCATTGTTTCTTCGCCAGTATCTATAATTTGAACTTTTGTATTTTCATTGGTCTTATACAAATATTCGGCAGAATCTATTTTTTTAAAATTATTATCAAAATAATTTACTATATATTCAACTTTTATACCTCCTAATATAACAAAATCATTGAAATTAAATTTTTCGTATTGATTTATTATATGAAAAATCATTGGTTTACCATTTATTGGAATCATTGGTTTAGGCATATGCTTACTTTCTTCCATAAACCTCGTTCCTTTACCTCCGGCTAAAATCAAAGTCTTCATTTATAGCTTTCTAAAAATTCATAAATAGACTTAATAACAAAATCTAGCATTTCTTTAGTTAAGCCAGGATATACACCAATCCAAAATGTATTATTTACAACATTATTCGCAACCGGGAAGTCTTTAGGATTACCTAAATTTAAATTTACGTAAGCAGGTTGCAACAAGATATTTCCGCCAAATAAAAATCTTGTACCAATATTATTTTCAGAAAATTTTTTCATCAAATCTGCTCTAGTATATTTTGCAGAACCATTGATTGTTATTGGAAAACCAAACCAACTTACTTCTGCTTTTCCTTCTGATTTCGGAAGATCAAAAGATGTAATACTTTCCAGATTTTCATATAAATAATTGAAATTTTCTTTTCTTTTCTTTATAAAAAAATCCAATTTATCTAATTGAGATAATCCAATAGCAGCCTGCATATCGGTTGCTTTTAAGTTGTATCCAATATGAGAATAAATATATTTATGATCATAGCCATGAGGAAGGCCTCCTAATTGCCAATCAAATCTTTTCTTACACGTATTATCTTTACCAGGAGGACAATAGCAGTCTCTACCCCAATCTCTAAGAGATTCAATTATTTTTTTTAATTTAGTATTATTTGTTAAAACAGCTCCTCCCTCACCAGTGGTTATATGGTGAGCTGGATAAAAAGAAAGGGTTGATACATCTCCAAAAGAACCAACATATTTTCCATCATATTTTGAACCTAATGCGTCACACATATCTTCCATAAGAAACAAATTGTACTTCTCACATAAAGATTTAATTTTGTTGATTTCAAATGGATTTCCTAGAGTGTGTGCTAAAACTATACCTTTAGTTTTTGAAGTAATAGACTTTTCTATTAAATATGAATTTATATTATATGTACTAGCATCAGCATCTACAAAAACTGGCTTTAATCCATTTTGAATAATTGGGTTAACAGTTGTTGGAAAGTTTACTGCAGATGTTATAACCTCATCACCTTCATTTAATTTATAAAAAACCTTAAGAGAAGATAAAGCTAGCAGATTTGCAGATGATCCACTATTTACAAATAAGCTGTGTCTTATTCCTAAAAACTTTGAAATTTTTTTTTCAAATTTTTCTGTAAAATCACCTGATGTAAGCCACAAATCTAAACTAGATATAATCAAATTTCTTAAATCATTTTTATCCAAAACTTTACCGGTGACGGGAACATGTGAAATTAAAGGAATAAAAGTTTTGGTTTGACTTTCATCAAAATACTCATCTGTGAGTTTGAGTATTTCATTTTTGAGCAAATCTAAATTATTTTCCATAATATTAGTTTATCCAATTCTAAATAATATTAAATTGTTAAAGCTGTCTTTAATTTTTCCACAATATACTCTTGGTGCTTTTTTTTGAGATGTTTTCCTAAAGGTATATAAAACCCATTCTTTCCCAAAATTTCAGAATTTGGTAAATCGTGACTATAATTTCCAAATTTTTTAATATAAGCTTTTTGTTTATGTAGGGGCCAAAAAAAATCTCTTGTTTCTATTTTATTCTCTAACAAAGTACTTCTTACCTGTTCCCTGGAAAATTCATCATTTAATAAAATGCCATAAACCCAATAATTGTTTTCTGAACCATTAAATCTATTTAAAGGCAATTGTATTTTTTTTTCTACTACTAATTCTTCAAGTAAATTATTGTAGAAACTTCCTTGCCTTTTTTTATTTTCAATAGTTTTATTTAATGACTTTAGTTGTGATATTCCAAAAGAAGATTGAATTCCACTGAGTCTATAGTTCCAGTAAAAATTTTCATGATTAAACCTATTTGGTTCATTAAAGTCTAAATTTATCATTGATTTTATCTTTTCATATGATAATTTTGAATTTGTTAAAACCGCTCCTCCCTCACCTGTAGTAACATGTTTGTTTGCATAAAAACTAAGAGTTGAAATATCACCAAAAGAACCGCAAGGCTTACCATCAACTACTAAACCATGAGATTCAGCAGCATCTTCAATTAATTTTAAATTATTGTTTTTGCAAAAATTCATTATTACACCAGCATCACATGGAAGACCATAAGTATGTACCATCAATACCGCCTTTGTGTTAGGAGTCATTACTTTTTTAATTTCCTGAATGCTCATATTCCAACTATTAATACTGACATCACAAAATACCGGTTTTAAACCTGCCCTCAAAACAGCACTAAGACATGAGACAATTGTAAAAGAAGGTAAAATAATTTCACTGCCATTCGGTAAATTTAGCGATTTTATTGCTACTTCTAAAGCTACAGAACCATTACTTACACAAATAGTATATTTTCTATCAAATCTAGTTGATAATCTCTTTTCAAACTCTTCGACAATTGGACTAGTTCCAGAAATATAGTTTTTTTGAAGATTTTTTAATATATAAAATTTGTCACTTAGAGATACTTTTGGTTCAAAAACTTTTAACATCAAAAATGCTTTTTATCAACTTCAGAAATGTAAGGTCCTTGTTTAAATTCAATAAACTTGCAATCTTCTAATATATTTATTCCGTGTCCACCAGATAAGATTAAAACTGAGTCTCCTTGATTTAGTTTTATTTTTTCAATAAAATTTTCATCTTCATCAAAAAAATCTATCTCCAACGAACCAGATAATACAACAATTCCTTCAGAGGTTTGGCTAACTATTCTTTTTTGTTTGTTGTGAATGTGTTTTTTGATAATTTCACCACGACCTAAATTGAATGTTCCAAATTGAAAATCATTATCATATTCAGTTAAAAATTCTTTTGAATCTGATATTTCATCAAAACGTTTATAAATTGAGATTAAGTTATTGCTTTTATCGTATATTTTCATTAATAAGCTTTCTGCTATTTATTGCTGTTCTAACATATGGTGAAGTCAATGATACCATTCTAAGTATATTTGTACTTGTTTTTGATTCTCCATACAATCTAGGTTTACAAAAATAACCAACTTCTTGTATTACTATTTGTTTTAAATGCAATACGGTAAGAACATTGATGAAATATTCTCCGTAAATATATTTTGTAAACATTTCTTTCTCAAATAAACTTTTATTTCCAATAATGAATCCGCTTGTTAAGTCTTTTACATTTATATTTAATACAATGCTTAGAAGCCTATTGAAGATTAATGAAAGAAAAATTGCCAGTATTGCATCCTCGGAATTAAAAATAGAGTTCAAAAATTTTTTTAATTTAAAGTTTCCTATGCTTTCTCTTCCTTTATAGCCGCCACCCTCAACAAATCTTGAGCCTACATAAACTTTATTAATATCTCTAGAACAGTTTTCAATTAATTTTAAAACTGATTGTGCATCCATCGAACCATCAGCATCTAACCACATTACAAAATTTTTATTTGCATTTTTTACTCCTTCGTATATTGACAATGGGAGAGAAGGATTAGATTTTCTTTGTATAAATCTAATTTTATTATTTTTTTCTGAATACTTCACGACCACATTAGCCGTCTGATCTGAGGAGTCGTCATCTACAACTAAAATTTCATAATCAAACTTAGACAATACTTTTTCTAATTCTGGTATAAATACTTCTAAGCTTTCTTCTTCGTTGTAGGTTGGCAAGATTACAGTTACTGAAAAATTAGATGGCATAAATCAATTATATAATTATATTATTTTTTTAACTCAATAAACAAAAGCATACCAAAATTACTAAAAAATAATTTATCTATCAATCTTTCCACACGTCTACCAGTTTCGTGACTAAAAATAGAAAATATGATACCAATATTCATAAATTTACTAACTTTATAATTATTAAATCCACTCTTTTCCAATAGTGTTATAGCTCTTTTTTTTGTAAATTTATTTATATTTACTTTCGAATACTCTATTCCACCAATAATTTCACCAAGTATTTCAAAAATTTTAAATATTCCAAAATAATTTGGTGTTGTTATTATTATTTTTCCATCTTGCTTTAAAATTTTTTTGAAAAAATTTAAAAGTTCTAAAATCTCTTCGTTATTTAAATATTCAAACAAACCATTAACAGTGATTACATCAAAAAATTCTTTTTTTAAAATATCATTTTTATTTGATGTAAAAAACTTGTTATTGGATTTAAATTTTTTGTTTGCATATTCAATTTGATCCATAGCAATATCAAAACCTATAGAATTTGAACTAGAATAAAAGCCAATTAAAGACCCTGGTCCGCATGCATAATCTAAATGGTTTTGGTCTTTCGTAAGAAACCTTTTAACTTTTAAAAACGTTAAGTTGTGCCAATTTGATTGAATACCAGAACTTGAAGTTAACCCTTCTGATAGAATTTTTTCATAATAACCTGACTCTATATCGTTATCCCAAAAATTTTTTTTATTATCCATCTAGCTCTATATCATTCTTGTTACAACTATTATATATAAATAAATGAAACTAAAATCTAAACAAATATTCTTAATAATAATTTTAATTTTGATACCCTATTTGTTGACTAGAGTGTTAGATTTTGAAAAAAATTTAACAATTGTATCTATTGTTTACTTTATCTTAATTTTTATTTCATATAGAAACCTAAGTGTAAATAATCAAAATATTGAAAATTTAATTAATCGCTTAAACTCAATCCAAACTCTATTTTATATTTTGTCCTTAACTGCTTTTATATTGATTTCGCAAAATTATTTTCTTATGTTTGAAATAGTTACGTGGGATGTTCCATCATATTTAGTTGGATCGCAAGAAATTAAAAATGGCAATCTGCCATTTGAAACACAGTGGGAGTCTAAAGGTCCTTTGTTAACATATTTGTACTACCTTTTCTCCTTCATATCGGGACATAGTTATATTCATTTTCGTGTAATTAGTGACATTCTAATAATTTTATTGTCAGTTATTTTATTTTTTTATTCTTATAACATTTCAAAAAATAAAATTATATCCTCAATTACCTCTTTAATGTTTGCTGCAATGTGCAGTATGAGATGGTATGTTAGTGAATATTCTGAATACTTTAGTCTTTTATTTATTGGTTTAGCTTTTTATTTATTTTCTAACTCTAAAAAAACTAATAGTTCATACATATTTGTTGGTATATTAATAGGAATATCTTCTCTAATTAATCAAGCAAGTATATTGTTTGTTTTACCTTACATAATTTTTGCTAGTGTTAATTTCAAAAATTTTTATAAATCCTTTATTTCTTTATTTGTAGGTGGATTTGGTCTGCACTTAATTTTTATTATTATTTATTCATTCAATGGGTTATTAGATATATATCTTGCTAATTATATATCAATCCCTTTAGGATACAGCGCTGACACCTCTGAAAGTTCTATTTATGAATTGAGAGTTTGGTTCAGAGAATTTTATGGCTTTAATAAACTAGTTTATTTTTCTTTAATTGGTATAATTTTTGGATTTTTAAACCAATTTAAAATAAGTATTTCGAAAAACTTTAAATTATTAAGAAGTGACCTTATATTGTTAAATTTACTTGTATCTTTAGTAGTTTATTTTTTAGGTGCTCACAACTACGCGCATCATTTAATTTATTTCATATTTTTTGTTTCTCTATTAACATTGAGAATTTCAAAAAACTATTTACAAATAGCAATTGCAATTTTAATTTTTATTGGTTCATCTTCAATTTTTGTTAAAAGCTTTGAAGCATCTATTTATAATCTAAGTAATTTAGAATCAATTCAACAATCATACCCAATGAATCAACTAGCTACAGAAATAAAAAATAAATTTGATGATAATAACTTCAATGTTTTTGCACTTGATTATCTTATTGTCCTATATTATTTAGAAAAACCAAATTACTCATATATTGTTCATCCAACAAATCATTTTGCAGATTACATCACCGATGTTTTAGAAGAATTAGAAAAAATTGAACCTAATAATGTAAACAATTTATTAAAAGAAAACCCTGATGTAATTATTTGTAGCCCCGAAAGAATACATAATGGAAAAATATTTAAGAATAAAGAATTTAGCTGTGATCCAAAAGATTATTCTTTGCAATACATTATGATTGAAACAGAAAAATTCCGAATAGATCCTATGCTTGAATATTATTGGGATCCATACAGGTCTATAAATGTCTTTGTAAAATTAAATAAATGAAAAAAGTAAAAAACTACTACTTAGAATTATTAACTCTTCCACTTTTAGGCAACTTTCTTCACAATATATTTCGAGAAAAAAATATTGGTTTCATTTACGAAGTAAATTACTTCAATTTAATCTCCTCTGTGTTATTATTTTTAATTCTATTTTTCACTGGAAAAGTGTTAAAAAATACATTTAAATTAAACAATATTTCAATTGGTATAGTTTTTTACTTTGTCTTTTTGTTCTTGCTAAATAATATATTTTTATTTATAACTAAAAATATATTATTTAATTCTTATTTCATTATTTCAAATTCTATTCTTTTCATTTACATTTTGTTGAAACAAAAGGCAAATAAGGAATGTTTTTATTTAATAATTGTTTTTATTACAAATTTTAGTTTTGTTAATTTGTTTAAAAAATATTTAAGAGTTGTGAATAAAGTAAAAGGAGATGTTGAGTATCAATGGTTTCCAATGGCAGAAAATATTTATAATGAAAACTATTATTATTCATTAACCAACCCTGTTATTGATGGTTATGGTCAATTAATTAGCTATGTACATGCAGTGTTGTTAAAAATTAATTTTAATTTTTCTGATTATGAATACCTAACAAGCACCACAAATTTATTTTATTTTTTAGCGATATTATTTATTTTTGAACTAAACACCGCTACAAAAAACAAAGTTTACTTATCTGTTCTTTACTCAATTTTGGTTCTAAATAGTGAATGGTTAAATTATCTATTTTTAGATTCATTAATGGGCGAGGGTGTTGTAAGTCTTTTCTTTGGTATTGGACTGGTTGCATTCTTTGAAGAGATAAAAAAGGGGAAAAACTCTAACTCAATAATTTTTATTATTTTTGGATCTCTTTATTTCACAAAACAATTTGTGACAATACTAATCATATTTATATGTTTTTTAATATATATATCAAATATTAAAAACTCAAAAATAATTCTTTCTCTGATTCCCTTTTTGATTAATGAAGTTAATTTAAAAACTGTCTTAGTGAACATCCGAAGAGATGCATATGTTTCAGACTTTGATTTTAAAGACACTGCTGTAGACCTACTAACAAACACAAATTTGAAAATTGAAAATGCACAAATAATATTATTTAATTTATTTGAAGATAGGCCATATACATATCTATTAATTATTTTTGTAATTTCGAATATTTTATTACTTTCAAAAAAATATTTTGATAAGGAATCCATTTATTTTATGATAATTTTTTTTATTAATCTCTTTTTAATTTTTGGTTTGTATATCTCTGCATGGAGAGATATGCCAGAATTAGATTCACCAATCAGATATATTTTAAATTTATTTCACTTAACTTTGATATATACTTTTTTAAATTTAGAAAAATACTTAGAGGTTCTCAGTGAATCATTTCCTCGTAAGCAATAAATTCTTTATCTAAAATTACAGATAAGGAATTATTTTTCTGGGTGTAATAAAAAGCATTGTCTGAAATCTCTTTCAAAATACTTGTATTAGAAATCAAATCATCAAGTATTTCTCTTAAGTCATCTGAATCAATATTATACAATATACCTGTCTTTCCATTTTCAATAATTTCTCTGATGTTTTCATTATCATTTGCAACTACTACACAACCTGAATTCATTGCTTCTAAGATAGCTTTAGGATTTCCTTCATAAGTTGAACTAGATATATAAATTTTCATTTTTGACAAAATATTCATAAGATCATTATGTGGATAAATGCCTAAAAATTTAACGTTTAATCCATTTTGATTTGCTAAGTTTGTTAAATAATTTTTCAAACTTCCTTTACCAATTAAATTTATTTCATATTTTGAACCTTTTAATATATTGAATAAATTTTGATAATTTTTTTGTTTTTCAAGACGTCCAACAGTAACAATAGAAAAATTATTTGATTGATTTGGATTTTCTTTCAAATCATAAACCCAGTTTGGTAGATAAACTAGTTTTTTTTTGTAAGCTGGAAAATTTGTGGATAGTTTTTGAATATCAACTTTTGAAGTTGAAAAATAGATTTTAGAAAATTTTAAATTTAGTTGAGTTAATAAGTAATAAAATTTTGTAACAAAAAAGTTTTTATTTTCATTAATTTTAAATGAATAAACATCATATCCAGTTCTTGTTATCAATGGTTTACCAGTAATCAAACTGGTAACTAGAGGCACCCATGACCCGTTTAATTGGTTAGTTTTAAGAATATCATGTTTGTATGCTACATTTTTTATAAATATTGGGAAAAAAATTGATTTAATAAAATTTATGTATTTATTTTTAAACTTTTTTTTATATTTATAAATTGGAATTACTTCACAATCAAAATATTTTTCAGCTATTTGAATGTCTTTCTCATCTCCGTATGTGAACAAGGTAACTTTACAATTTTTTTCTTTTATTAATTTATTTATATATGTAGCTTCTCTGTTGATAAATCCTGCTGTTTCCCAATCAAGAAGTGAAGTGTTATATGTAAAGAAAAGCAAGATTTTCATATTTGTATTTTCCTAGATTCAAATAGTTTATACAACATAAGTGAAAATAAAAACAATATGAAAAAACTTAAATTTATAAAATTTATTCTTAATTTTCCCTGGAGTGGTTGAGATGGTTTGTATCCATCATTAACAAGTTTTATACAATCTTCTCTGCTATTAGCCACCTTAACAATTCCATTTTTTTCTAATACTTTTGGTATAAAAGTTGAATAATTTATTGAGATATTGTCTGAAATTTGAGTACTCTGAGTGTTGTTAATTATCTTACTTATACTACATACTTGATATGTAAAATTTGAGCATTTTGATCTCTCGAAACCATCAATTATTACACTATTCAATGAACAAAAAATTGTAACAGAATTTTTTGACTCTAAATACTCGTCGTATTCCGCACCGGACGCTTTTGGAAATCCATAAAGATAACTAGTAGAAAATATTATCAAAATTAAGACAATTGGCCTTAACTTAGAATTATTTTTGAATAAAAATAAAATCACAACACAAAACGAAATTACTAAAAGAAACGAATAGTAGTGCGTTTTAAATGTATCACTAGTATTTGGATTGTAATTTTTAATTGGAAATCCAAATGAATTTATTGTTAATAGAATTATTGCAGAGATTGGCGCAAGAAAAACATGAGAGAAATTTTTATATCTCTTAGTAAATTTAATTAGAAAATAATAAAGTAATGTTGTATAAATAATTGAAATAAATTGTGAATAATGTGTTACAAACCAAAATGGTTCCATAATCTTTTTATTAACGACAAACAAGCTTTCGTCATTGTAAGCCCAGAAATTAAAATAATCACCAAAAGTGTCTAAGAGGACAATTCCAATCAAAGAATCTGAATGAAAATTACTGAAGGGCAGTGTTATAAGATGGCTAAAGTTGATATTGTATAGTATTTTAATATTAGCAATATTTTCATAAGCTCCATCACTGCTACTCGAAACATGTTGGAATATTGAAAAATTATTAACTTTATAATTTTCAAATAATAACAATCCTATTAAAAAAAATAATATTAGAAAGTAATATAAATTATTTAATTTAAAAAATTTATAAAAGTTTTTTAAAAATAAGATCGTAAATAAGCCCAAGCTAAGAAAAAGAATTGAGCTTTTTGAAGTTAAAATAAGAGATAGAGGTAGTAAAGAATAAAATAGATAGAATGTTTTTTCTGTTTTTAAAAAATAATCAACAAAATACAATACCCAAGTAATCAAACTGAATGCAAATACTTCTGGCTTCATTGTGTTGATCATGTTTATTGTTTGAGGAAAAAAAGTCACAATACAAAAAGACCAAAGAATATCATTTTTTTGAAATTTATTATTTATTAAATATTTAAATAAACCCATCAAACCCAAGCAGTAAAGAGAAGTGTTCAAAGCCAATACTCCATTGTGAATGAAATGATTCATGTTTGTAAACGTTAAAAAATTAGATTGAAATGATATGAATATATTTGTTAAATTAAAATATGCTA
>Ga0181585_10001607_pt1 | contig 19909 bp, 15 predicted proteins | sample 071ome_29_FD_132469 | JGI IMG/M metagenome (GOLD analysis project Ga0181585, IMG submission 132469) | Coastal salt marsh microbial communities from the Groves Creek Marsh, Skidaway Island, Georgia - 071407BT metaG (megahit assembly) | ecosystem: Environmental > Aquatic > Marine > Intertidal...
AAAAGCTTTCTGTTTTACTCATAACTACTCCTTTTCTTTTAGTATATAAAATCTGACGACTATTGTCTAATGTTCACTCACACACACTTATACGATTTATTTTTTCCGAAGTTGCTTAACCCAATTAATGCTTTGATTAAACCCAACCGAAATAGCTGGAGTGATGAATAAGGTAAGAACGGCTCCAAATAATAGACCGCCAATAACTGCTTTAGCTAATGGGGACCAAATTTCAGCACCAGAACCTAATTCCAAAGACAAAGGTATCATCGAACAGATTGTTGTGATAGCGGTCAACAGAATAGGGCGCATACGGCGTCTACATGCCTCAATAACCTGCGTCATATATTCTGAACCCCTTGTCGGGTCAAAAGCGATTCCTTTTGTGTTTAAGTGGATATAATCAACCAATACGATACCATTGTTCACGATAATACCTACTAACATGAACATTCCAATTTGAGCAGTAGTAGATAATGGATCTCCCAATAGTACCAAAAAGGCTAAGGCGCCAAATGCTGCCATGAAAATACAAAGCCAAATAACGAAGGGATCCCGGAAATTCTCAAATAAAGACGCCATAATCATGTACATTAATAGTACAGCAGCGATTAAGGCAAAGAAGAATTGTTGAAACCCTTCAGCTGACTCAGCGGTTCCCCCTGTAAACTCGTAACGGTAGCCTTCAGGTAGTACTATTTCTGATTGAATAAAAGAAATAATTTTTTCGCGATATTCATTGGCATCTCCATCTACCCGAATATTTACATCTAACACAGTTTCTCGATCTCGTCGTTGAAATGAATCAACCCCCTCTGTAGGGATAAATTCACCAACAGCAACTATGGGTACACGTTGTTCACCCACTTGAAATACTTCTACATCAAATAAGTCATCTCTATTCTTAAGGGCTTCTCGTCTTGATCGAACTTCGATAGGTATTTCACGTCCTTCGTCAATATAAAATCCAGCTTGGTTACCTAATGTTTGTGTGCGCAAATTAGAGGCAATCGTATTCAAGTTGGTTCCTAATCGGCCTACTCGTTCACGATCTACATAAAAATGAAGTTCAGGTGTCGGATCTGTACGTCCGTTATCTACGGATATAATAGCTGGGTCTGCCAATAAATTCTTTTCTATTTCTCCGGAAATAGCAACTAACTCATCGATTTCCGGACCAATTAGACTCAATCGTATAGCGCCACCTCCAAAACTAAATCCACGTCCAAAATTTAGTCCTCCTCCTTCGACTCTCACTCTCACGGTAGTCCCCGCAGCGACTAATTCTTGCCGAAGGCGTAGAGAAAAGTCGTTCGTACTTATTTCTCTCTGGCTTTCAGGTACGAGCACTACGCTTATTTCTCCACGATTAGTTTGCTCTGTATAACGCGAACGGCCAATAGAGGCAATTCGGGTTTCTACCTCGGGCATATCAGCCAGTTTAGCATTAAATGTTTCAAGTACTTCCATTGTTCGAACCAATTTAGATCCTTCTGGAAGTGTAATATCGATGTCTATTTCTCCTGAGTCCGTTTCAGGAAAGCCTTCCTTATTGATAGAGCTATATAAATAACCAGTGGCACTAATTATGCTGATCATAGAGACCACGGCAATCCATTTATGGTGTAATATCCACCGAAGTATGCCAGTGTATCGTTGCTCGAGTTGAGATATTCCTCGGAAGGCCCAATTGTTTCGACTAAACTGTTTAGAATCTAAGGCCAAAAGTGAAATTACGGGTACCAATATTATGGATGATAGGAAGGAGAATCCGATAGCGAAACAAATAGTAAAAGCGAATTCTCGGAAAAAACTTCCTTGAACGCCACTAAGCATGATGATGGGAATAAATACTCCTAAGGTCGTGAGTGTAGAACCCAGTAAAGCCCCGATGACCTCATTGGTACCTTTTAGGGCAGCATCGTATTTACTCATGCCTTCTTCCAATTTTCGAGCAATACTTTCGGTGACCACAATAGAGTTGTCAACCAAAAGCCCAATGGCCAAAGCCAAGGCAGAGATGGTTAGAATATTGAGGGTGAGATCAGCAAAATACATCGCTGCAAAGCTCGCGGCAATGGATACAGGTATGGAGGTAGCAACTACTAATGAAATTCTCCATCCACCCATGAAGATAAGGATGACGGCAATAACTACAATTAAGGCACTAGTTGCGGACTGCGATAGATTGTTAATGGAGTCTTCAATGTTACGCCCTTCGTCTGAAAGTACCTGGATGTTAACTCCTGGTGGCATAATGTCATTTAGCTCATTTAAACTTTCCTTTACAGCATTTACTACATCCAAGGTATTAGCATCGGAACTTTTTTGAATATCTACGGATACACTGTTTCGACCATTTACGGTGACCAAAGAGGTTACGTCAGTGAATCCATCCGATACTTCAGCAACATCTTTTACCCGAATAGGTACTCCGTTTTCGGAAACCTGTACAATAGTGTTGGCTATTTCATCCACACTGGTGTACGTGGACTGAACCCTAACCGAGTAGCTTATTCTATCAGAAATCACATTTCCAATAGGTAATTGCGCGTTATTTGACCGAAGGGCATTTTCAATATTGGCCGGTGAGAGGTTATATTGCGCCAGTGACATGGGAGATACATCCACATAAATACGTCGTTCTAATCCCCCTTGAGTCTCCGCAGATGCAAGTCCATCAATCCGTTCTAATCGGGGCTCCACAATTTCGACGCCTAAATTACGAAGTTCATCTAAACCTCTATTGCTAGCGTCTATACTTAGCTTCATAATAGGGCGGTTCTCTGGATCGAATTGGAAAATAACGGGCTCCCTAGCCTGATTAGGTAATTCGTTTCGGACATTATCCAGTGCTTCACGTACTTTAAGTTCGGTTTTCCGAATATCTGTCCCATCTTTTAATCGCATGATGATAAATGCACTTCCCCGGCTTACACGTGCTTCTAAGCTTTCAATCCCCTCAATTGCCGAAACAGCCCCTTCAATTGGGTTTACCAATATTCGGTTTATATCCTCCGGAGATACATTTTGATACCCTGTAGAAATAGCCAAAACAGGAATATTTATAGATGGAAATAGTGTTACCCGCAGATTTTGAAGTGAAAAAATTCCAAATGCGGTCATTATCAGCGTAATCATGATCACGGTGATAGGGCGTCGTAAAATAGAACCAGCTACACTGAATTGTTTCATATTACTATCCTTCTCGGGTTAAAGTAACCGTTGTGGTCGCTGATTCACGCTGTTCCTGGTCGGCCAATGGGTCCAGTTTATGTACGGCATCAAAGCCCAAGCGTTCCACTCCACTGTTGATAATTAGATACAAACAAGGTACGACAAATAACATAAGTAGGGTTGACATAGTCAAACCACCAATAACGGTTCTAGCCATTGGACTCCAAGTTTCAGAACCAGAACCAATTTCTAATGCCAATGGGACCATAGATAGAATAGTGGTGAATGCGGTCATGAGAATTGGACGTAAACGGCGAACCGCCCCAGTTACTATGGCTTGACTACGCTCCATACCACGAGCTTGTAATATTTTAATGTAGTCGATCATAACAATACCATTATTGACCACAATACCGGTTAGAAGGATAAGGCCCACCATAGATGTTACACTGATAGAAGTGCCGGTGGCCCATAGCATGAGTAACACACCTGTAAGTGCTAAGGGTATAGTGAAAATGATGATGAAGGGTTCAACCAAACTTTCGAATTGAGAGGCCATAACCATGTAGGTTAGTATGCCTGCGATTGCAAAAGCTAAGAGTAAGAAACCAAATGATTCCGCTTGCTCCTCGGCAGTACCAGCTAACTCGTAGCGATAACCATCGGGCCAATCAACCTGATCAAGTAACAGTCTGGCTTGATCGGAAGCCGCTTTTAAATCGGTTCCGGCTAGTTCTGCCGTAATTTCAGTCACCCTTTCCTGATTAATTCGCATAACATTAGTCGGTCCTGTATAACGTTCTAGGCGGGCTAGATTCTTCAAGGGCATCCAACCAGCTGCCGGTGTTTGTATTTGAATATTGGATAGATCTAGCGTCTCCGATTTATCCTTTGGATCTAGTTCAACCAATACCTCAAATTCAACGCCTTGATCGACGAAGCTAGTAGCAACATTTCCTTTTACTGCATCACTCACAGCAGAAGCGACTTGATTGGTGTTCATTCCTACACGAGAAATACGTTCTCGATCCATTATAAGCCTGAGTTCAGGTCTTCCTTGATCAGAGCTGGAAAATAAATTCACTACTCCTTCAATACTAGATAAGCGTTCTTTCACACCTTCGGTTAGTTCTTTTTTGAGTTCGGGATCATAGCCAAATATTTGTACCATTAGCCCGTTCTCGCCATCGGGGCTTAAAGGATCAATAATAAGTTCTTTAATCTGAACTCCAGGAACTTGTTCCAGTGAACCGAGTAGTGATTGGGTAATTTCAAACTGTCCTCTTTTGCGCTCTTTTTGACCAACCAATTCTACCCGTATGGTGCCTCTGTAACCACCGGGGTTATCTGCACCTTCTACTCCTTCTTTATCTCCATAGTCTGCAACCACCAACCTAGACTCTGGCACTTCTTGCTGGATGATGGACTCGACCTGACGAATGGATCGTTCCAATTCAAACAGGTTTACACCAGGTTCTCTTTGTACTTCCAAGGTAAAGGCGTTTTCATCGACTCTAGGAAAGAATTCCCCGCCAAGCTGGTAAAAAATTGGTAGCGTTGCCCCGAATAGAAACAAAGCCGCAAAAACGACCATGCCACTACGTTGTATAAGACGATTCAATAAAAATCGATATTTATCTTCTAGTTTTTCAAGAAGATTAGATAAAAGGACGGCTAATTTATTAGTAGCTTCAAAATTAGTTTTTTCTTCTCTAAAAAAGAGCGAGGTCATCATGGGGATGAGTGTTAAAGCAACCAAAGAGGAAACCGATAGGGAGAAAGATATGGTGAGAGCTAAATCTCTAAACAAGAACCCTGCAATCCCTGGGACAAAAAGAATAGGCAAAAACACAACTAGGGTCGTTAAGGTGGAAACTACCACTGGGACCGCTACTTCTCGAGCACCCATGATCGATGCCATTTTACGGTCTGCGCCATCTTCTCTGAAGCGAAAAATATTTTCAAGTACAACTACGGCATCATCTACCACCATTCCGACAGCTAGAGTGAGGCCTGATAAGGATATGATGTTAAGGCTCAAATCTGCGAAATCCATTACCATGAAGGTGGTAATAATAGAAACAGGAATAGAAATAGCGATAATGAGTGCAGAACGACCGCTACGCAGAAAGGCCAACAGAATTAATACTACTAATATTACAGCCTGTATGCCCGTCAAAAGAAGGTTTTGGATACTTTGCTGAATAAATTCTGCTTTATTAGTAAGTACTTTAATTTGTACATCTTGGGGCAGACTTCTTTTTATGTCATCTAAACTTTCAATAACATCAGTTGCAGCAGATACAACATTCGCATCACTCTGACGATATACGTTTAATATTACGCCATCCTCTCCGTCAATATGTACGTTGCCTATAGGTTGAGCAATACCATCATCGACCACAGCAATATCCTTGAGTAGGAGTGCTTGCCCTTCTCGAACGGTTATAATGGTGTTTCGAATTTGATCAATATTTTTGAATTCACCGATGGTCCGTAAACTATATATAGTATTCCCCTCGGATAATTGGCCTGCTGGTACCTGAATGTTTTCCTGTGCAAGTTTGGCTGCTATTTCTGCAATGGTAATATCATAAAGGCGCATTTTTTCATTATCGATGGTCACGTTAATTTGCCTTTCCAGACCACCAGAAGTTTCTACTGATGCGATGCCATTAACTCGTTCAATACGCTGTTCTAAGATTTGATTGGCATAGGTTCGTAGATCACGAGGACTTCGCGCGTTACTCGTTAGTGTGAGAACCACGATGGGTTCTTGGTTAGGATCGTACGAAAATACCAGAGGGGATTGCGCATCATCCGGGATTGATCGCTCTACAAATCCAAGCTGTTTCCGGACATCATTTTCGGCCTCATATAAATCAGTACCCCAGTTGAAGTTTAATTTCACAACGGAGGCTCCTTGACTTGAAAGCGATCGTATACGGCGAATACCACTAATACTACCAACAGACTCTTCAATGGGTCTAGTTACCAGAGTTTCTATATCCTCTGGAGCAACCCCTTCGTAACTTGTGTACACAGTAATGGTGGGAAAAGATACATCCGGATATAGATTCAATCGTAAATTTTGGAGACCATAAATTCCAAACCCTACAAAAATGAGGGTCGTCATCAGTAGGGTGATGGGACGTTCAACGGCTATTTTTGATAATGCTCCCATATAAACTAGCGGTTCGAGGCATTTGCAGTAGAGTCACTGCGCGATTCACGAAGCTGTTGTATGAACGCTCTACGTTCCTCGGGGTTCATAGTTCGTAATTTTTCTCGTTGCTCTTCGGTTAAGTTTGCAAAAGGGTTGCCATTAGCGCCACTTGATCGTTGCATACTTCTTTGCTCTGTAGCCCTATTTTCAGCCGATGTTCCTTCGGGTTGAATTGTATTTTGCTCGGCAGTTTGAAATAAAGCACCGCTAGCCACCGAAATACGACCACCTTCTTCAAGTCCCTGTTGTCCTGTGATCACAATGTTGTCACCTGGCTGTAATCCAGATAAAACTTCTATGCGGTCGCCTTGCTCAATACCTAACTCCAGGGTGCGGCGTTCAGCCATACTATCTCCTTTGGATACGAATACGGAATAACTTCGCTCGAGTTCAATGGTATTTGACTCTGGATTAACCACGGTTTCAACCACCTCAACTAACGCACTTCTTGGTATCACAACGGCGTTATCGTTGGTTTGAATATTAATGAGGTTTTCTGCCAGTACGCCGGAATATATACTTCCACCCACCTGTGTTAGGGTAATAACTACTTCACCAAGTCCTGTGGTTGGATCAAGTTGAGGACTTTTTCTCGAAACGATTCCCGTTGCTGATACACTAGCCTCATTTGAAACTCTTAGTTGCACACTCTGCCCAATACGGACCGAACGCCAATCTTGTACAGGTAAGAAAATACGAGTTTCAAAGCCACTGTCACTGGCCAATTCAAACAGAGTTTGTCCAGATGGTGCCAAATCACCCTCTTCTAAACTACGACTGACCACCACTCCGTTTACAGGTGCACGAACTTCGGTAAAGTTAAAATTTTCCTGTGCTTGAGTTAAGGAAGCCCTGGCAGATTCTAACTGAGCCATCGTATTGCGATAGGTTGCTAGGGCAATTTCATATTCACTATCACTAACCAAATCCATCTCCAGTAATTGGCGCTGTCTTTCGAATTGGGCACTATCTCTTCGCAAAGCAATACGACTTTGAGCTAACTGTGCCTGAGCTTGACTTAATTGGTCTCGAAATGTTTTGTCATAGATTTTAGCCATTAATTGCCCAGCTTCAACCTTGTCCCCAAGGTCAACATAGATATCGGTTAGCCTATTCGATACTTGAGGGGACACACTCACTAAATCTTGTGCCTTTACGGTTCCATAAGAACGTACTTGGTCGGCAATAGTGCTAAGTTCAACCGTCATAGTTTCGACGCTTGTACTTCGATTTGCTAAGAAGCCACCAAAACGGCTAAAATCAGGTCTTCCATTGGACGACTCGTCATCACCTCCGCAATTCAGAATAAGCAATGATGGAATAAGTAAGAGAAACAGTGTTTTTTTCACAATAAAGATATTTTGTCTGTAGATAAAGCAACCGGTATTTGGGTAGCTTTGGTTTATGTAATCATGTAACGTACAAAGTTCGACATTACGTTCATTATTCGATACAGTTAACTTGTAAAAAAAAGCAACGTAATATCTTGAATTGGATAGAATTGAGTAGAATGTTTCCCTATTTTAAATCGAGTTTATTTTCAACTCTGCATAGGCAACGATGTTTCAGACAATGAGATCATGGTTTAGCCTTTATTCATTTACTATAAATCCCATTACTCTAAACCAAACCCAATCCAATGAAGTTTTTTATTGATACTGCAAATTTAGAAGAAAAACAGGAAGCACATGACTTAGGTGTGCTAGATGGAGTGACAACTAATCCAAGTTTGTGTGCAAAAATTGGAGTAAAGGATTTTGAAGGGCACATCAAGAAAATTTGTGACATTGTAGAGGGTGATGTTTCAGCTGAGGTAGTCTCTACTACCTATGAAGAAATGATTGCTGAGGGTAGAGCTATTGCGGAAATAGCGGATAACGTGGTGGTTAAAATTCCCCTAATAAAAGATGGAATCAAAGCCATTAAAACGTTCAGTGAAGAAGGGATCAAAACCAACTGTACTCTTTGTTTTTCTGCAACACAGGCTCTTATTGCAGCAAAAGCGGGAGCTACCTATATCTCGCCATTTATTGGGAGATTGGATGATATAAGTACCAATGGGATGACCCTGATTGAAGATATAGTTCAAATTTATTTGAACTATGGGTATCCGACCGAAGTATTAGCAGCAAGTGTACGTCACCCAATGCATGTGTTAGAATGTGCGAAGGCAGGTGCGGACGTAGCGACTATGCCTTTGAGTGTGATTACTGGTCTACTTAAACACCCATTAACCGATTCGGGCCTTGAGCGTTTCTTGCAAGATTGGGATAATCTTCAAAAAAGCTTACAAGGATAATAGCTTATTTGTTTTGAATGAAATTTAGTTAAGCCGGACCAATGAGGTCTTGAGCAATAATGCTTGATGATAATACGCCTGGGAGACCAGCTCCTGGGTGTGTTCCAGCTCCAACGAAGTAGAGCTCATCTACATCTTCGGATTTATTGTGAGGTCGGAACCATGCCGATTGTGTTAAAATGGGCTGTACAGAAAAGGCTGAACCTTTATAGCTGTTTAGTACGTCTTGGAAATGTAGTGGATCGATGTAATGTTCCGCAACTAAGTGTTTGGACAAATCAGGCAGATAATTCTCTTCTAAGAAGTCCATAATTGCTTTTTTGTAGGTAGGAGCAAAACTTTCCCAGTCAGTACCGCTGTCTAAGTGAGGGACAGGTGAAAGTACGTAAAAACCTTCATGCCCATCAGGGGCGATACTCGGGTCGGTAATGGTGGGCATATGTAAATAAAGCGAAAAATCTTCCGCTACTATCTTATTGTCGAAAATATCGTCAAGTAGTGCTTTATATCGAGGGCCTAATATGATATTGTGATGCGCTAGTCCCTGTTCTCTATACTGCCTATCGGTACCAAAGTATATGACAAAGAGCGACATACTGTACTTGGTTCGTGCAATTTTTCGATCCGTGTACTTTCTGCGATGCGTGGGCTTAATCATATTTTTGTAGGTAAAGGCTACATCGGCATTGGATACTACCGTATCGGCCTCCATGATTTCTCCATTACCCAGGCGAACGCCCGTTGCCTTACCGTTGGTAACAAGAATCTCATCTACTTCGGTTTCTAAATGGATTTTTCCACCCTGTTCAGTAATTAATTGCTCAAATGCGTTAACAATGGCTCCAGTACCACCCAATGCATAGTGGACTCCCCACTCTCGCTCGAGATAATGAATCATGGCGTAAATAGAGGTAGTATCAAAGGGATTACCCCCCACCAATAGTGGATGAAATGAAAAGCATTGTCTCAAAAAATCGTTTTTGATGAATTGGGATACATATTTGTATACATTTTTATGCGATTGTAGGCGAATAAGGTCTGGCGCTACTTTTAACATATCGCTAACCTTTAAAAATGGCTTGTCCGCTAATTCAGTGAACCCTTTATCAAAAATAGGTTTCGTAGTGGCTAAGAAGTCCTCGTATCCTTGTTTGTCTTCAGGACTCCATTTATCAATTTCTTTTAGAGTGAATTCATGATCATTGTTATAGTCAAAACTTTTACCGGTGTGATCAAAAATTCTGTAAAATGGATCACAAGGAACGAATTCAACATAATCTTCTCGTTTTTTGCCAGCCGCTGTCCAAATATCATCAAACAGAAATGGAGCGGTTATAACAGTTGGCCCACCATCAAATTTGAAGCCATTTTGCTCGTAAACATAGGCTCTACCACCTAATTTATCTCTCTTCTCTAAGATGGTTACATTATGACCTGCAGATAATAAACGAGATGCGGCGCCCAAACCTCCAAATCCACTTCCGATAACAATAATATTCTTTTTCATAGTAGTATGTTTCTTTTGATAACTATGTAACTCAAAGTCTTAGCAAATCAATCCCAAAAAAATTATTTATTGATCTGCTTAATGAATCCTTCATGGCCTAGTCCTTTGAGGCGATTCATGGCTTCTATCGCAATCACTGGGTTTTCAAAATCGCCAAAATATACACGATAATAGTTCATTCCATTAACTTGTACTTCGGCAACATAGCTACTTAGAATTTGAGCAGACTTTTGTTCTGCAGCAGCCCTATTGTCGTAAGAGCCCAACTGTACTGTATAATGGGGCGTGGTCGGATAAACGTTGCCGGTTCCATCGTCCAAAACAAATATTTTTACAGGTGCTGTGCCTGGGCCAATCATTTCGATGGCTTCAGCTCCGGCTCTAGACAAATCAATTACCCTATTTTTAGCATATGGACCCCGGTCGTTTATGCGTAGCTGTATCCGTTTTCCATTGGTTTGGTTTTCTACGATGACCTGTGTGTTGAAGGGGAGGGATTTATGTGCAGCCGTCATATCATTCATGTTATAGACCTCCCCATTTGCCGTATTACGCCCTTGGAAATCAGGTCCGTACCAACTAGCTATGCCTGTTTGGATGAAGGCTACTCCAGTAGGTAGATTTTGGGTAATTATTTGTGGGCTCGAGTAGTCATCATTTTCATTGCCAACAGGTTTGTTTGTGGAGGTCGCCTCTATAATGGTGGGAGAGGTTGGCTGTTCAACGGTTACTTCATCATCTATACCAAAAACACGCGAACCAAGGTCTCCTCCTTCGGATGGGGTCGATTGTGCTCTATTTTGGGTAGTTTCGATTGGGCTTTCTGTAACTAGAGATGCTTCTCGGACAATACCACAATTGGTTACGAATAAGACCAAAAGTATGCTGCAAAGAAGTGGAGTGTATCGACTAAAGATGGAAGAAATGGACATAGCCATAAAATAAGGGATCATTGAGATTGAAGGATGAATAGCAGAAGAGCCGAAGATGGGATTTGAACCCACGACCTACGCTTTACGAGAGCGTTGCTCTACCACTGAGCTACTTCGGCAATGCAGTCATCGGTGATAAAGTAGAATGTACCATTGTTTTACTAAAATCTGCAATACAATCAATACCAAGCTCTGTATATTGCAATGGTCTTTGATAAGCCGCATCACACGTTAACCCGAAACAGATAAGAATGCTTAGTTACTTTTTAATTGCCATAAATATAGGCGTTTTTCTATGGTCACAAACCAATCCAAGTATCATGGAAAAAGGGATGCATATGCCCTACAGAACAGTCCGAAAGGGAGCATGGTATGAATTAGTGAGTTCAGGTTTTTTACATGGCGGATGGACACATTTGCTTTTTAACATGATCACCCTATTATTTTTTGGGCCAGTTTTGGAGCGAAGCATTGGCTCTGAGCATTTTTTTATTCTGTATATGAGTGGTCTGATTGCTTCTTCTATACCCTCACTAATTAAACATAAAGACAATCCAAATTACGCTACGATTGGGGCATCTGGAGCTATTGAAAGCGTATTATTTGCCTTCATTGTTTTGTTCCCGTTTACCCCACTCTACCTTATGTTCATACCAATAGGTATACCGGCTGTCATTTTCGGAGGTTTATTTGTGGTTTACAGTATTTGGGCTGGTAAGCGTGAGGGGAGAATTAATCACGAAGCCCACTTAGCTGGCGCTATCTGGGGAATACTTTACATGTTGCTTTTTGTGCCTAACACCCTTGATCACATAAAAACAATCTGGTTCTAGGTTTATGTGATGGGTGTTTGTGGGTTACCCATGTTTGGCTTTGAAATCTGCCATAAAAGCTACCAATGCCTGAACGCTTTCCATAGGACAGGCATTATAAATACTAGCACGAACACCGCCTACACTGCGATGTCCTTTCAGAGCATCTAGATGAGCAGCGGTAGCTTCTTGAATGAACTTTTTTTCCAATTCTTCTGAAGGTAGTCTAAAGGTCACATTCATTAATGACCTAGAAGCTAGGTCCGCAGTGCCAGAGTAGAAGTCATCTTCATCTATAGCAGAATACAATAGATTAGCTTTCTCCAAGTTAAAGCGTTCAAAATATGAAATGCCGCCTTTGCTTTGAATCCATTCCAAAACTAATTTAACCATGTATACTGGAAATACATGAGGGGTGTTAAATAGATTCTGAACGTGGGTGCGATAGTCCATAATAGTTGGAATATCTGTTTTGCTAATTCCTTCAAGCACATCCTTCCGTGCAATCACAATGGTAACACCAGCTGGCCCTAGATTTTTTTGAGCTCCTGCATAGATGATACCATAACGGGCAATATCAATGGGTCTGGATAGAAAATCTGATGAAGCATCGCAGACTAGAGGTACCCCGTTTGTTTCCGGTTCGGTGGCGAACTGCGTTCCAAAAATGGTGTTGTTAGAGGTGAAATGCACATAGCGTGCGTGCTCACTCAGTGCTAGCTCTTCCTGTGTGGGAATGTGTGTAAAATTCCCTTCTTTTCCGCTGTATACTTCATGTACCTCTCCAAAAGCCTTTGCTTCTTTAATGGCTTTTGTTGACCAAGCCCCTGTATTTATGTAGTCAGCAGTTTGTCCTTTGGAAAGCAGATTCATTGGGGCCATCAAGAATTGAGTACTTGCCCCTCCTTGTAGAAAAAGCACTTCAAAATCATCACCCAGACCCAAAATAGATGTTAGCAAGGCCGTTGCTTCTTCATGAACCTGAGTGTAGTCAGCACCCCGATGGCTTTTTTCCATTATGGAAGCGCCCGTACCTTGGTAGTCTACTAAGTCAGCTTGTGCTTGTTGAAGTACTTCTAGGGGTAAAATGGCAGGGCCTGCACTAAAATTATGTACACGATTCATAATGTGAATGGATGAGTGATGAGAGGATTTAAGTAATGGGTTTAAAGAGCTTAAACTAGATTATGAGTATCAAGTGACTGAAATGAACATGACATTGAATTTGGGTCATCTCTAACAGCTGTTTTTTTATATTGCTATAACTTTTGGCTCATTCAGAAAATAAAACTATTCACATTGTTCTTTCATTCCTTGCGAAGCTCTTTCATTTAAAGCGATCATAAAAATAGGGAAGTTCTAGCTTATATTGAATCTAATTTATAAAGAAAGACAGGGATAATTAGAAGAGTATGAAATGGTTTTTTTGACTGCTTAAATACTTATTTTTAAACCATAATAACTTTCATTGAATTTTTGCTAATAACCTATGGACGATTTAAAGAACTTAAACGAAGACCAACAAAAACAACTTTTATTTATGATGTTAGTTCAGCAGCATCAGCAAATTGGAATGATGGGTTTAGGGAAAATTAAGAATCCCGCAACCGATAAAATCGAGAGGGATTTGGGGTCTGCTAAATATGCCATTGACACTCTAAATGCATTAGCTGAATATACCAAAGGAAATCTACCCAATGAATTGAAGTCGTATTTGGATCAAAGCCTGACTAATCTCCGCCTTAATTATGCTGATGAAGTTAAGAAAGGGGATGCTAATACAGCATCGAGTAAAGAAGAAGCTCAGGGAGATACAGAATCCAGTGAAACAAAAGAAAATTAGTGCCGCGGGTGGTGTGGTATTTCGGTACACAAGTTCTGAAGTAGATTCTTTGAACCTGAATAGAAATTACCCCTCATCACCTCATAGAGATGCCGTAGTTTCAGAAACCAAGCAATCCACGGAGCAATGTTTGGAGGTGTTGTTAATTCAACGAAACGGGTTGTGGGATATCCCCAAAGGGAAGGTTGAAAAAAATGAGACTGTTGCTCGTGCTGCTCGCCGAGAAGTACAAGAGGAGGTAGGCATTGAGCAGCCTATCATTACTCATTTTATTGGTACAACCGCTCATGAATATGAGCAAAAAAATAAACGTTATCATAAAACCACCTACTGGTATGGGATGATTGATGCCCAAGAGCATAGGATTTCAAGTGCGCTCTCTCAGGGAAAGAATGAACGTAGGAATTCAACTAAACCTCGTTATACGCCACAGTTAGAAGAAGGAATAACCCAGATACGTTGGGTTAGTTTGACTCTTGCGCACGAGTGGGTTGCATTCGATAACCTGAGGGAGGTGTTGATTCAGTTTACTGAACAAATCAAAGCACTCTAGTTGGAATGGGGCTTATCTTACATGCTATAAGTGATAGCAGCCCGTTAAGATGGCAAAAAGCCATTGAGTTAAGATAAAGTCACCTAGTTGGTGAAAAACTTAAAACATAAAAAAAGCCCACTAAAGAGCGGGCTTTTCAAAATTTGCTACTGGTTCAGTAAAGAATCACATGAGCCAAAGACTTAATTCTGTAGTCGGAAAACAATAGGTAAGCTATACTGTACACGTACCGGTCTACCTCGTTGCATCCCAGGTGTGAATCGAGCGCTTTGTACAGCTTTTAAAGCCTCTTCATCACAACCACCGCCAATTCCACGAATTACTCGCGGATTTTCAACTCTACCCTGTTCGTTTACAATGAACTGTACAGTAACTCGACCCTCTATACCAGCTCGTCGAGCCATTTCAGGATAAGAAACCTTTCGTTGTAGAGCGGCCAAGCCACCACGAAGTTGGGGCATTTGCTCTACTACGACAAAGAAATCATCTTCAGGTTCATCTTCTTTTGGTGGGGGTGGAGGTGGTAAATCCAACGGCCCATCTAAATCCAATTCCGTATCTAAATCAATGATTTCATCTTCTATAATTTCATCATTTGGTACTTCTACAGGAACCGGTGGTCTTGGTGGTGGCGGTGGAGTTTCAATTTGCTTTGTTTGAATCACCTCTTCCATTACCACTTCTTCCTGTTCTTCTACCGGAGGGGGTGCAGGAGGCTCGCTGTACAAATTGATACGAACCAACCCAATAAATGATAGTAAAGCGACGATAAGACCTAGTTGCAGAAACACATTGTAACTACGCCTTAAGTCGGCTTTGGCTTGTTTTCTGTCAGTTATCATGATGAATGCCCAATTAAAATTAGTTTGAACACAAAAGAAACCAAATTTTTTGGAGCGTCGCAACACTAATGTTCACTTTTTACACACTCACTTTGGTCTTTAATCCGTAAGAGTAAAAGATAAATTAATAGGCCCAAAAAAGTACCCAAGGCATCAAAAACAATATCCATCCATTCAGGACTTCGGTTGGTTGGAAGAATACCTTGAAGAATTTCAATGCCAACACCAAAAAGTAAGGGAGCTACTATGAGTACATTTAGCGATGCTCGCTTTGGTTGAAAAGCCCGCCAAGTAATTCCTGTTGCTAAAGTCCAGGCCATAAATGCGCCGGCATGAACTAGTTTGTCATAATTAAAAACCTTGTATTCAGGGAGATTAGAACCAGGCATGAGTGTGCCAAAGAGGATGAGTAAAGTAGTCATAATGTAAAGTCCCCCAATGAGCAGCCTAAATCGTTGAATGAGGTCAATAAAATCGATTTTCATTCCATGTATAATTGGTGTTCGTTCATCAACCCGTAAAACAGTTAATACGTTTTTGGATCATTTCTCTTAAAAGTACATAATTAAGGTAAGCAATATCACACTTACACTAGGTCATCCGGGCTTAGATGCGCTTTAATAGTCAGAACATCTTGAGCTTGCTCCCAATTTTGTAGACAAGCCTTCACCAAAGCCATATCTACCGATGAGCTTTCTAGCATCATTGCTGCCATAGCTCCACTGAGTACGTCACCAAATCCTGTCCTATTAAAAAGAGTAGTGTCATATTGTGTCCAATACGAAAACCCTTCTGGGGTGCAAATCGCTGTTGGAAGTCCTTTGCTCACGATCCAAATTCCATACTTTTTTGCGATCTGCTCAGCCCACTCTATGCGTACAGACTCGCTCGATAGTTCCTGTTCATGATCTGGGAACAAAACCGAGAACAAATGAGCGAACTCACCTTTATGTGGACTCATGACCAGCTTCTGCTCGCGAGGTCTTTTTTCGAGAATGGACGGGCTCAAAGCATACATTGCATCGGCATCCAAGAGTAAAGGGCCTCGATACTCTTCTAATAAACATTGAGTAAGCTTCATAGCCTGCTCAGTCCGTCCCAGTCCAGGTCCTACAACACATAGCCCGTCTTTTTTAGAAAGAGCACTCAATATCTCTGGGGTATGATCATAGCCTAGTTCTGTGTCTGTTTCCGATCCAATGCCTACTTTAACCATTTCAGGTAAATGATAATCGTACAGGTTCATCAGCCCTCTAGGGCAAATGATTTGAACTGCCCCTGCACCTTGAGCCCAGGCACTTTTTGCGGCGTAAATTGTTGCACCCGTCATCCCTGAAGCGCCACTTATAATGTATATAACCCCTTGACTATATTTATGCGCGCGATGCTCTCTGGTTAATGCGTCCAGCCCCTGAACCCGTTGGACCCAATCCTCATCAATGATAAATTGGTGTGCTACTTTGTATGATGATGGAATGGGGAGTTCGCAGCGGATGATTTGACCGCAAAAAGTTGGTCCGTCTTCTAAAAAATATCCCGGTTTAATTCCGCCAAAACAAAAAGTATAGTCGGCTGAAATGGCACTTCCCATACACCTTCCTGTATCAGGATGTAACCCAGAAGGTATGTCAAGGGCATACTTATGGATCATGTCGGCATTTGCAGCCTTGTTCACCAGGCTAACGATTTCCTCGAGAGAGGTGCTAACAGGGCTATTAATTCCAATACCTAGCAGGCCATCTACAATAAAATCTGCGGTAGCAAGGGCCTTAGAAAAATAGGTTTTAGCGCTTTTATTTAGTGATTTTTTTACCCTCTCAACCTTAATTTTTTCTAGATGAGCTTCGTTCTTTTCTTCATCCGCATCAACAATTACGGTGATTTCGCCACCTAGGGACAACCATCGTTGTGCATTCAAACGGGCATCTGCGGTAAGGCTGCTCACCTGAACTAGTGAAAACACCTGAACCTGAATGCCATATTCGTGCAAAAGTCGAGCAACCACATATGCATCACCACCATTATTACCTTTCCCTGCTAATATAATACCTTGCGCATTGGGTAATTCATACTGTTGAATCCAATCAGCTGCTCTAGTGCCCGCTATTTCCATGAGAGATTCCCCTGGGATTCCAAAATCCTCAATGGTAGCTCGATCTAATTCGCGCGATCCTCTAGCCCCATATAATCCAAAGGGGTGTAATTGTCGGTGCCAAGGATGCCTTGATGATGGGTTCATCGTTGTAAATTAGATGAGACTTAGGTCAAATGGTTCAATCTATTAGTAGGCTCGAGCAAAAAGAACTTTTTGTGCAGAAGCTTTTCCGGTAACCATACAAGTACCAGGTGTAGCCTCGGTCAATGGAATACAGCGTATGGTTGCCTTAGTTTCATTTTTTATTCGCTCTTCGGTTTCGGCTGTACCATCCCAATGCGCATAAATAAATCCACCCTTTTGCTCCAGTACCTCTTTGAACTCATCATAAGTTTCTACTTCACTGGTCATCTCACCCCGCCTAGCTAGGGCTTTGTCATAAAGATCTTGTTGGATGGTATTCAATAGTTCAGCAGCACGAGCTCCTAAACCTTCGCGTTCTGTAATCTCTTTACTTAATGTATCTCTACGTGCCCATTCCACTTTATTGTTTTCAACATCTCTCGGCCCTATGGCAATACGCAATGGAATTCCACGAGCTTCATGTTCCGCAAATTTGAACCCAGGTTTGTACGTGTCTCGAGTATCCATATGAGCTCGGATACCATGCTCTTTGAGTTCATTTAACATACTTTCGCCGTATGTTATCACCATTTCTCGTTCCTCATCGGAACGGTAAATTGGCACAATGACGATTTGCCTTGGAGCTAATTTTGGAGGTAGGACTAAGCCATTATCATCCGAATGAGTCATAATCAGCCCACCGATCAATCGGGTTGATACACCCCAGCTCGTGGCCCAAACCAATTTATGATCACCATCTTTGTCTTGAAAGGTTACGTCAAATGCTTTTGCAAAATTTTGGCCTAAAAAATGCGAGGTACCTGCTTGTAATGCCTTTCCATCTTGCATAAGTGCCTCTATGCAGTAAGTATCCTCGGCGCCTGCGAAACGCTCTGAAGCCGTTTTAACTCCAGTTACTACAGGCATTGCCATAAAGTCTTCAGCAAATGTTCGGTAGACTTCGAGCATCTTTAGTGTTTCTTCTACGGCTTCTTCCTTTGTGGCATGGGCAGTATGCCCTTCTTGCCATAAAAATTCCATCGTGCGTAAAAACAAACGGGTTCGCATTTCCCAGCGCACCACATTGGCCCATTGATTTACCAATATTGGCAGGTCTCGGTACGATTGAATCCAATTTCTGTAGGTGTCCCAAATAATAGTTTCTGAAGTAGGTCGGACAATTAATTCTTCTTCTAATCGGGAATCAGGATCGACCTCAACGCCCCCATCTACGCTTTTTAAACGGCTGTGAGTGACTACAGCACATTCCTTTGCAAATCCCTCTACGTGTTGCGCTTCCTTGGAAAGAAATGATTTTGGTATGAATAGTGGGAAATAAGCATTTTCATGACCAGTATCTTTGAACATCTGATCTAAGGCATTCCTCATATTTTCCCATAAGGCCATTCCAGTTGGGCGGATAACCATACTGCCTCGCACGGGGGAGTGTTCTGCAAGTTGGGCTTCCTTCACAACATCTAAATACCATTGAGAATAATCTTCGCTTCTTTTTGTAATTCTTTTGGCCATAATCGTAATTGTTTACTGTATTTCTGAAAGGTAACAAACTAAGGCCTTGAAAGTGAAAAGGCTTTAGAAAAAACTTTATGTAAATGCTAGGAAAGCCTTATATTTGTATTCTATTTTTGGCGTGGTAGCTCAGATGGTTAGAGCGCACGACTCATAATCGTGAGGTCGACGGTTCAATTCCGTCCCACGCTACTAAAGAAAGGCGGTTGTATGTTTCATGCGATCGTCTTTTTTTTAGATGCTTTCTGGCCATTTGCCATAAAACTTTCTTCTAGTTCGAAATAAGAAATTATTTAAATGGGGAAACTGAGTTTATACCTAGCTATGTCCAAGGATGGATATATCTCGGGTCCTAATGATGATTTAAGTTTTTTAAACCCGTATCAAATAGAGGGAGAAGATTACGGCTACTCAACATTTATGGATCAAGTGGATTCCATTGTCGTTGGAAGAAAGACCTATCAATGGGTAGTTTCTCAGGGATACCCCTACCACGATGAGAAAAATGTATTTGTAATTTCTAAGGATTCTAGAACTTTACCCAATCCAAATCATCACTATTACTCGGGTGAGTTGAATCGGTTAATTAAAGAATTAAAAGAATCCACAAGTCGGATTGTTTACTGTGATGGAGGTGCAATTTTAGCTAAAAGTCTACTTAAGCAGGGACTTATAGATGAGATGATTATATCGGTCATCCCCACACATTTAGGTAGTGGGGTGGAATTATTTGTGGAAGGGGAGATTCCTAAGAATTTTAAACAAGTGAATAAACAAGAGTTCAAAAGTGGATTAACCCAGTTTCAATTCAAAAAAATTTGAAACAAAAAAGGAGTTTAATCTGGGATAAATCATTTTCAGTAATTTGAGTGAAGCAACTGAAATCCAAAAAAAGCCGTCCCCAAATCAATGGTAGACGGCTAATATCATCTACAGACGGCTATTACCCCATTTGCATTATAAACATAGT
>Ga0181585_10001617_pt1 | contig 19863 bp, 16 predicted proteins | sample 071ome_29_FD_132469 | JGI IMG/M metagenome (GOLD analysis project Ga0181585, IMG submission 132469) | Coastal salt marsh microbial communities from the Groves Creek Marsh, Skidaway Island, Georgia - 071407BT metaG (megahit assembly) | ecosystem: Environmental > Aquatic > Marine > Intertidal...
AACAGCTGTTTGCGGATTCCATCGAGCGGTTCGAGCACGGATCGCTCGGGCCAGACTTGCTCCATATTATCTCGTCGCCCGCCCATCCAGCGATAGCTATAGCCAAAGATAATCACCTTAGACGTGCGCTCGCTCAAATTGGGAGCCGACGTATGGTATACGCGGTTTTCAAAGAGAAAGGCATCGCCCGCATTGAGACGCAGATCAACGGCGTTTTCGGGGTCGATGCGGCCTTTTGGTATAGGTAGGGGCGTTGGCAGTTTGTGCGAGCCGGGCGCAAAGAGCGTAAAGCCCGACTGGGGCTCGTGAAAGTCGGTTAGGCAGTAGCCGACCTTTATTCCACCTCGCACGATGTGGGCGTGCCCAAGATCCTGGGTCATACCGATATCGCGATGCCAGCCGCGCGTCGGCTCGGCCGTTTCTGGTTCGGTAAATTTGTAAATGATAGCCGTCGTGTGCAGGTGGATATTGGGCGATAGCAGCTGCACGACCAGCGGCAGCGTTGCGTCGTGCGCAAGCAGTGGATGGAAAGCGGGCTCTTCGACAATGCCCGGCCGCAGCTGCACGTAGGGCTGATTTCCTGCGCGATCAAATTGCTCAATCATGCGGTCGCTAATCTGCGTTAGCGCCTCAACCTCTGTCGCCGTCAGCGCTCCGGGCACGACCAAATAGCCGTTTTCGTCAAAGAACTGACGCTGGTCTGGTTGCAATACGTTGGGCTTCATTTTCCGGATCTTCCCTGACTTAAGCGTCTTCCCACGCGTCTAAACCGATGGGCGTTTCGCATTTGAGCGCCTGCCGATCTTCGGCGATCCACTCGGCCCACATCGTCTCGTCGTCGCGCGAGAAACCCGAGTTGGCTCGTGCGTAGAGCAGTGGGTCTTCGCCCAGCAGCCGCATGAGGCGTCGATCCTCGTTGGCGCGCGCCGTCTGCACGATGGCCTGCACAGCTGGTCCTCCGTGGTTGTCGCGGCATTTAAGCCACGATTTGTTGTAGTATATGCTGAAGAAGTAGCGCGGATGGCCCGAGTAGTTGGGCGTTCCCGAGTGCAGCAGCGCCGCGTGCGTGAAGACCACGTCGCCAGCTTCTACCGGTACGATGACCTCCTCGGCGTGTGGCAGCTGGCCCTGCTCGGGGGCGATGCCGATATCGCGTCTGTGCGAACCGGGTATCACGCGCAGGGGGCCGTACTCCTCTGTTAGGTCTTGCAGGTAGGTAATGGCGTTAGAGGCCAGCGGCGGCACGTATTGGCCGTGCGTTGGTCGATAGGCCCAGATGTCGCGGTGCCACCCTGACGCCTTGCCGATCGCTTGCTCTTTCGGCATTGATGGAAAAGCCATAAAGGTCAGATTGTCCATTTGCACAAAGGGCCCGAGCACGCGCTCGGCAAAGTCGAGGAGATCGGGGTGGGCTATGGCCGGCAGCAGCAGCTTGGGCTCGAATTCCAGCGTCGAGCGGAGCCAGAGCGTGGGCTGCTCTTGTCCCAGCGGCGTTTGTCGCTCTACGATACTGGGATAGGCGTCTTTCCAGGCCTGCATGAGCGCCGGGCTAAACAGGCGTTTGAATACGGTGTAGCCGTCCCGCTTGTAGGCGGCTAGGCGTTCGTCTAGTGTCACGGTATGTCGATCCCTATTATATGAGACGCTGCGGCAAATTGCCCCGCAAAGAAACGGTTTGTACTGTGCGTGTGCAACTTGGTCTTCGTCGGCATAGGGCCTCACCTGCTTTATTTCAAAAAAGTTTAGACGAGATCAGGCCCATGCATTATAATGCTCAAAACTGTCGACGTAGAGAATATCTACGCACTGGATGTGATACGCGCTAACAAAGGCGCCTATTGGAAAGGATCAAATACAATGACGGATACTATCGAATTGTTTAACGGACGTGATCTGAGCGGCTGGGAAGACCACAAAAATCCCCACCTTTGGTCCGTTGAGGACGGCATGATCGTATGCACTGCAGAAACGGGCAAAATGAGCAATTTGAGCACGAAAGAACAGTACGGTGACTTTGAGCTCACGCTTGAGTACAATGCCGATGCGAAGGTAAACAGCGGCGTGTTTCTGCGCGTGTCTGATTTGGAAGACGAAGTGCACACCGGATTGGAGATTCAAATTCTCGATACGTATGGCAAAGAGCTTCCGTTGAGCAGAAACGATAGCGGCGCGCTCTATGACATGATCGCTCCTTCGTCTAATGCATTGAGGCCGGCCGGTGAGTGGAATCAGATGCGCATGCGCTGCGAAGGTGCACGGGTGGAGGTCGAACTAAACGGCGTGCAGGTTGTGGAAGCGGATCTCGACCAGTTTGATACGCCGGGCATAAATCCTGACGGCACGAAGAACAAGTTCAAATACGCTTGGAAGACCATGCCGCGCGTCGGCCATATTGGCTTGCAGACGCACGGTGGAATGGACGGTGCTTCAGGCGTTCAAATACGCTTCCGCAATCTGGTCGTCAAGGCGCTGTAATCGCGCCGAAGGTATATCGAAAGCCCTCGTGTTTTAAGGAGTACGATGAAATCGCATATTTCCGTTTCCGGGGGGGGATTTACCGGTTCCCTAATCGAGGATACGCCGGGGCCTTACTGCATCGGTTCGGGGTTCAGGCCCCTTGTACACTCGGCTTTTCCCAGCCAGAATATATATCGCGACGAAGCGATCGGACTCAACTTTGAACACGTGCTCAACGGCGTAGCTGCCGACGTTGATCGGAATCGCTTTACGCCGCGCACCGACACGCAGTCGCTTCAGGCTCACAGCGACGGGGAGGTTTCCGTCTTACATCGAGCAGAAGACTCGACCTGGGGCATTGAAAGCTCGATGCGCTACGAGCTGCGGGAAGCAAATGCGGTCGATATGACGTTTTCGGTTACGATGAGAGAGGATCGATTCCCGCTGGGCTACGTCGCTTTTATGTGGGCCAGCTACATGAATCGCACTCGCGAGCGCCGCATTCACTTTTACGGGGAGTGCGACGAACGCGAAAGGTGGCTGAGCTTTGGCGATCAGCTCACGGATGACGGGGCATTTGAAACGGGCACCGTGTCTGCCGTCGGCGTGCCGGACCTGCCTTATGAACAGGGAGCCGACACGCTTAATCTCTTGGAGAATCCACGCAAGAAGTTCTTGCTCCCCTTTTACTATGGCCTAGTGGATGGTGACGGTGATTTGGGGACGACGAACGACACCATGGTATACGTCATGATGTTTGATCAGACGGAGTCCATTCGCTTTGCCATGTGGAACTTCATTCGCGACGCAGAGGGAAAACCGGATCCACACAGTCCTGCGTGGGATTGGCACTTTGTTATACGAGAGCCCGTTGTTGACCGATCCTATGGTTATCGCGCGCGCATGCTGTACAAACCCTTTGTCAGCCGCGACGATGTGCGCTTCGAATACGAGCGCTGGCGCGCAGAGTTACCTTCGTCAGGGGATCAGTGATAGAGTGAAGCTTCCCATATCATGAAGATCGCACAAAGAAACGAAATCATTCCCATGAATCGATACGCCTTTATAGCTAGTGTAGTAGCTCTACTCTGTTTTATGTCCGAAGTGGGAGGACAGCAGCTGGCCTTTCCTGGGGCCGAGGGCTTTGGCCGTTTTTCACTCGGTGGCCGCGGTGGTAAGGTGCTCTTTGTAACCAATCTCCACGACAGCGGTCCCGGCAGCCTACGCGCTGCCATAGAGGCCGACTATCCGCGTATTGTCGTGTTTAAGGTGTCGGGTACGATTGAGCTACAGTCTCATCTGCGCATTCGCCATCCGCGCATTACGATTGCCGGGCAGACGGCGCCGGGCGATGGGATTTGTCTGCGTCGCTATCCGCTCGTTATTTCCGCCGACGATGTCATCGTGCGCTTTTTGCGCGTGCGGTTGGGCGATGAGGCCGGTAGAAAAATGGACGGTATCGACGTGTCAGATGCGGAGAACGTCATCGTCGACCACTGCTCCGTCAGCTGGACTTTGGACGAGGCGGTCAATACCTACCACGGCTCAAAAAATATCACGATCCAATGGTGTTTGATCTCCGAGTCACTGCACGACTCGCCGCTGCAGGAAGGCCACGGCTTTGCCGCATCCTTGGGCGGCTTCAATACGTCGTATCACCACAACCTGCTAGCCAACAACGCCGGGCGCAATCCGAGCATTGCCGGCGAGGAAGACGCGCCGACGATCAATCTCGACTTTCGCAACAACGTCATCTTTAACTGGGGACACCGCACGCTGGACGGGCGGCCGCGCAGCATCAACGTCGTCAATAACTACTACAAGGCCGGCCCGGCTTCGCGCAGAGACCACATCGTGAAGATGCAAACGATTTACGACGGCTCGTTTGGTCGCTGGTATATCGACGGCAACGTAATGGTAGACACTGCTGGCAAGGTGCATCGCAGCGGCATTGTGCGGATAGACTCAGATGACGTGCCGCTCGATTCGGCGCTGGTGGAAGCTCCGGTCGAGTTTGCACCCGTCCTAACGGAATCGGCCGAGGAGACCTATGAGCGTGTGTTAGATGCGGCCGGTGCCACCCTGCCGCGCCGCGACGCGCACGATGTGCGCGTTGTCGGCGAAGTGCGCTCGGGCAAGACGACCTATGGCAACGGCATTATCAGCAGGCAAACAGACGTGGGCGGTTGGCCCGAACTGCGCTCTACTGATCCACCAGAAGATGCGGATGCCGACGGTATGCCCGATGCGTGGGAACGGCCGTTTACCGCGGCGGGCGATCTGTCACTAGAGGGTGCGCAGGATGCTGACGGTGACGGCTACACTAACGTAGAAGAGTACTTAAACGGAACGAATCCAACAGAAGGTGATTAGGCTGAATCTAAATACGCGCTATCGCCAGCCCCGACTGGACCTCTGATACGCGGTTCCAACCCGTTCCTTTGAGCCCGGCATAGATCATGTAATACGCGCCGTTCATAACAAACACCTGCGGAGTTAATAAGCCGCTGCTGTCCCAGGCCTGCGGGTCGGAAGAGGGCGTGAAGATCGGATTATGCGGGTTGGGCTCAAACTCGATAAAGTCCCGGGTGCGCACGTGTCCGATAGTCCACACCGCTCCGTCATATCCCCCGTAAAATAAGTCGAAATAGCCCGGTCCCTTTAGGACCTCGGCTTCGCGCACGCCGTATCGGTCCCACGCCTGACCCGAGCCGCAAAAGACGGGATTTGCTGGATTCTTGGTGACGTGCGCCGGGTCTGATACGGGGGCCGTCGCGTGGCAAATGGTCGGCACGTTGTAAAGGATTTCCCTGCGTTCGGGCGGGGCCGGCCGCTCGCCCGTATAGACCATGTGTATGGTGTCGTCGTCGACGGCTATTGAAGGATGCGAGCAGCCGCTTTCCTCGTGGTCTCCCGTGCGTGAGACCACAGGTTCGGAGCCCATTCTCTCCCAAGACCCCAAATCACCGTCGCTGACCAAGAGGCCCGTCTGTTTACAGCGCGGCATTGTTTGGTTGCCCAGATAGTACATGTAGTAGCGGCCGTCTGCGGGGTTGTGAAATGGAAAGGGGTATTCCACATCGCGACTGTCAAACCCTCCCTTCGCGGGGCTCACTATGGGGTTGCGTGGGTCGTGGCACACGGCGGTGGGATCGCTGGTCGGCGCCCAGCTGTGCATGAGTACCCAGCAGTCTTCGGCCTTCTTTTTGGCCCAGAGGTAGTGCACCTGCTCGTCGACAACGATGGCGTGGGCGGCGGCGGCCCATGCCGGCGGTTCTGCGTAGAGCAACGGCGCTTCTGCGGTTATTCGCTCAAAAGAAGCAAAAGTCTCAAAGGGTATGAGATCGGTTTCCATACATCGTCTCCTAGCAGATAGATTGAGTGCCTAATCCCGCAGCCCGTAGGCTAGCGCAGCTGAACCACGCGACGGCTCTGCGAATAGAGGGAACCGTCGTCAGCTTGGTATTGGAAGTGCATGGTGTAGACGCCAGAAGCGGTCTCTTGCCCCGTTGGGTTCCGGCCATTCCAGCGCCACTGGCTAAATCCAGTGCTCTCTGCTCGCTGACTCCACGCGTGGATGCGACGACCGAGCACGTCGTAGAGGTCGATCTGCAGGCGCCCAGGTCCCGGAACGCGATAGCGCACCGCGACGCTGGTGTTAAAGGGATTGGGATAGGGTGAAGCAACCGCAAAGGCTTCGGGCACGGCCGCTGAAGACTGGACGAGGGTGGGGGTGCGTCGCCCGTTAACTTCCTCAATGAGCTGCCAGGGTTCGATTTGGTCTCCCTCGTATCCGAGGGCCCACATGCCGAAACCGCCCAAATCATTGTCCAACGCCAAGTCGTACTTTCTGCGCAGGCTCTCTACGTCGTCATACCAGACCTGTATCCACTCCTCTCCGTCTCTGTAGCGATACCACGCCGTCTGCGACCGAGCATCCCACCGCGCTCCCCAGCGAGCGGCTTGAGGTATTGCGTCGCGCAGGCGGGGATAGTTGATAAATTCCTGGACGCTTGTATTGGGCTCTCCGCTGCGCGTTTTCCATTTGCAACCGTAGTAGGGCACGCCGAGAATCAATTTCTCTGGGTGGTCTCGCGTAACCTGACCGTAGTCGCGATCATCTTCTAGCAGAGAGGCGACGGTGCGTCCGGGGCCGCCAAGCGGTGCCGTAGGGCCTGTGCTACTGCTCCACTTGCCCGAAAAGGCATAGCCCATCACAAAGAGGTAGTCACAACTCGCTGCGATTTGCGCGAAGTCCCAGCGACCGCCCCAGTCGATGGCCGGGCTGGCAAAGCTTACTTCGCTGCCCGGAATTTCGGCGTGCAGGTAGTCGGTTAACGCGCGCAGGAAGCCGCTTATTTGGTCGGGCCAGCCGTTTAGCCCAGGGCCCTCGAAGTCGATGTTAACACCGTCGGCGTTTCCTGCGCGTATCTTGTCGCGTATCTCGCGCATAAAGCGCGTGCGGTGTGTTTCGCTGTTGAGCAGCGTGCGCACGTCCGCATCGCCAAAAAGCGTTGCGGTTAGGATGACGCGCACGCCGTGTCGGTGTGCGCGATCAATCAGCGCCGTCCAGGGCCAACCGTGATCTTCGCCCAGCGATCCATCTGCGTTCACTTCAACGGAAAACGGGGCGATATGAGTCAGTAGGTCAAAATCGATTGAGTCGTAGTATTCTGCGCTGATCCAGTAGGGCAGAAAGCCGAACACGGCGCGTTGAGTTTGGGCGGCGCGGCGCGCGTGTGATGAGAGCGGTTGAGGCTGGCCACCGGGGCCGATCAAGGCGGGTTGGGTGGCATGGTGGCGGTGGTGTAGCCAAGCCGCATGATGCGGGCTGATGGGAGCGGATTCAGCAAGGGCGCAGTTCGTGCCGGGGACTTGAATGGCCCAAACTACGAGGATAATGGAGCAGATCCTGTAGGCCGAACGCCGCAGTCGCGGTTTAGTGTGTATGAGAGCTGTGACCATTAGATAAAATTTGTATGTATGAGTGCTCTTCCCATAATAAAAGTCGCCCTACTTCGGAGCAAGCAAGAGCATATGTGGATCGCTTTACATCCCGCGTTTTTTGCTTACTGTACGCTTAGTTCCACAACTGAAAATAGTCTATGGATGGGAGCCGTCCGATGTTTGAGCTGATATTTTTCGTGTGCTTTGCCGTTTTCTTCTCTTTTCTATGCTCGCTGTTTGAGGCGGCCCTGTACTCGGTGCCCGTTGCTCATATTGAGCTGCTGGAAAAGTCGGGTAGTGCTTCTGGACGGCTCATGAAAAAGTTTAGAGAGAACGTGGATGCGCCCATAGCGGGTATCCTATCGCTCAACACGATTGCCCATACGGTGGGCGCTGCGCTTGCAGGTGCGGCTGCGGCAGAGGTGCTGGGCGAACCGTGGTTGCCGTATTTTTCCGCGATTTTCACGCTGGTGATCCTCATGTTTTCAGAGATTATTCCCAAGACCATCGGCGTAGTCTATGCGCGGCAACTCGTGCCCTGGGTGGCCTATCCGATTCAGACCCTCATTTGGACGCAGGCACCGCTTATCTGGCTTTGCGAGCAGGTAACCCGACTTATATCCCGCGGTAAAGTCGACGATGCCGTCTCTTCAGACGAGCTGGTTGCGCTTGTTCATATGGGGCGTCGTGCGGGAACCATCGATGCGGAAGAGGGGCATGCTATTGAAAATATACTCTCGTTAAAAGAGAAAACGGTTCAGCAGATCATGACGCCGCGCACGGTTATGTATTCGCTGCCAGCACAGCAGAAGGTGGGTCAAGTATTGGAAATGGGCGTTCCAACATTTTCTCGTATTCCAATCGTCGACGATGAAGATACGGATGAGGTGGTCGGTATCGTGCATCGGCGCGATATCTTTTCAGCGCTTGCGGGCAGCCGTGAAGATACGCTGATGCAGGATTTAGCCCGCCCCGCAGACTTCGTTCCGGAAACGCTCACCTTGGATCGAGTGTTGCGCAGGTTTCTCGAGTCGCGCCAGCATTTGTTTATAGTAATTGATGAGTACGGCGGATTGAATGGTGTCGTGACCTTAGAGGATGTATTAGAAGAGCTTATCGGACGCGAAATAGTCGATGAAACGGATATGGTTGCCGATCTGCGCGAACTGGCGCGCCGTCGCCGTCGCCAGGCCATGGGCAATGTGGAATAAGGCATTTTTTTGCTCCGTTGAGAGGAATGTATGACCATGCATGAAATCGAGTTCAGAAGAGCGCTAGCGTCTGACGCAGAGGCGATACTCGCCGTTATGTCAGCGGCCTTTGACCGACCGCCTGGATCCGATCGATACGAGCGCGATCGACGAACGCTTACACAGGATATAGACGCCCACTGGGTGCTCGTGCGATCCGGTGCGATTGTCGGTGCGCTGCATGTCTTTGTAGAAGAAATGCAGGTGGGGCGAGCCGTTATCGCCAAAACGGACATCGGTGAAGTTTGTATTGCACCCCACTGTCAGGGAGAGGGGTTGGGGACAGTATTAATGGAAAAGGTGGTTGAACAATTAAAATCCGATGGCTATTACCTGTCTCGACTGGGTGGCTACCGACCGTTTTACGAACGCTTTGGCTGGGTGCCTTTTCCGCGTGGATCAATCGACTTTGTGCTTCAGGGGCTTACGTCGCGCGGTGGATTCACCGATCCAGTGCGCTTTTTGGAACGGCCGGAAGAAAAGGCGTACATCCGTTGGTATGAAGGCCGTCGAGATGCGGACGCATGCGTCGCGCTGTGGCGGGCATTCAACGAGGGGCGCACGGGCGCTGCTCCCGCGCGGTCGTTCGGCGCAGGTAGCGGAAATCGATGGCGGGTGGTCTATGAGAAGGACGGTGCAGTGCGCGCCTACGTCTTCGCATCGCCCAATGGACCCCCTCATACGAGGCAGTCGCCGGCCGTGTCCATCTCCGATGCGGCGTGTGATCCAAAAGATGGGCAACCGCTTGAAGCCGCCCTGCGATACGTGCTGCGCCAAGCGGCTATCGTTGGCGCAGAATCAGTCAAGGCACGGCTGCCGTTAGATCCAGCGCTTTACGATATATACAGAGAGGCAAGCTGCGGTTTTATACCCACGCTCTGGCAGTCTTCAGAGGGGGGAAATATGATGCAGGTGCTGAGTCTACGCGGCTTATTGGAGGCTATTGAATGCGAATTGGCCGCTCGTTTACAAGCGGCTCAGCATGCTCCCGGCGCGGTTGATTTATGCGTGCGCAGTGAATCGGTTCGCTTAGCGTGGGACGGGGCGGAGTTGGCCTTGCTGGAGGGCGATAAGGGCGGCGTTTATATCGGTCAGGATGGCCTGATGAAAATGGTGCTCGGTTTGGCGCCGGTGGAACAGGTGGCGCAAGCAGACGGGGCAGAGGCTGCGCTGCTGAGGGTCGTTTTTCCGGTGCAGGGAACGGCCACGGGGATTTGGGGTTGATGGGTTATTTATCTAAAAGTGTCGTTTTTTCCGACAGGATGACTGCTCGATTCGTGAAATAATTGCTATTGTTTAGCGTAACAGATGTAGAGACCTAACTCAAACCGCATTGGCGGGAGGTTGTCTTGGAAAATTATCTCACGAGTGGATCGCAGTTGATCCAACGTTTCTTTTTCAGCTGTTGGTTGGCGTTTTTCGTTTCTCAATTTGGTGTAGTCACTTGGGTAGATGCGGATGGTGAGAAGCATACACTACACGGCACATGGGTGCTGAATACGCAGTCGGATATGGGGCTGGAACGGGAATACGTTTTGACCCTCCAGCCCAGCGGTGAATTTCACTTGATGATCAAAGAAACCAGCCCACTTGCTGCAGACACATTCTTTGATGCGGAAGGTGAAGAAGATGGTGAGGAGATGGAGGGGTGGGCCAGTTGGGAAGAGTTTATAGCGGAAGTGGACGTCAATAATAATGGGGTCGCTGACGAAGAAGATTATGAAGCAGCTCGAGAACCGGAAGACGAAGAATCTTGGGATGAAGTGTTGGCCATGTTCGGCGATGAAAACGGGGATCGGGTCATTGATCAGGCAGAATACGAGCGTTTAGCAGGTGGCTATGATGCGGCGATGGACCTGGAGGCTGAATACGAAGAGTGGATGGAAGAAGTCTTTGGCGAGACGATGGTCACAACCACGTCGATAAGGGGGACGTGGGAAGCGTCGGAGTTCGATATCACCCTTACGCGGGGCGAAGTGGAATACGGGTTTAACGAACTGACGCTTGAGGAATACTACACGTATGTGATCGGTTTCAGCTACAGGATGATGGTATTGCAGGCGGAGCAATTTGACCAAGAAGCCATGACTGAGGAAATGTTCTATCGCATGGTGCTAGCCGATGCCATGGACGGTGAGGGCAATCCGATCGAGGTTTCAGAGTCTGCTTCTGTAGACCAACTGCGCGAGGCTGTGGTTGAAAATATGATGCAGCTCTTTGTTTTCTTAGCCGATAAACCGGCAGAGTTTGGCATGGAAACGGAGAATTTTATTCTTTCCATGAGCGACGATGGGACCACGCTAACGCATAGCGATCGTTCAACGCTCGTTTTCACTCGCTTGGATGTTAATAGCGCGGTGGAGGCCACGTCTTGGGGGCATATCAAAGCGCTATATAGATAGCGTTTAAGTGCCTATTGATTAAACCTCTACTGCAAAGGATTGGCGAATGAGTCTGACCCAAACACAACTCGATCAGTTTCATCGCGACGGCTATATCGTCGTTCCCGACGTATTCTCCGAAGCAGAAATGAAAGCCGCCCAAGAGGCGATGGACGAAATATTCTATGGCAAGCCCTTTGATGCTTGGCTGGCAGAAGTGGATGGTGGAGAAACGGCGAGCGTATCGGACGGATTCACGACTACGCACGATCACAAGGAAGGACGCTCGCAGTTTCCCACCGGTCTCCGCGCGCTTGATGGCCTCGTAGAGAACGAGACGTATCTCGATATTTTCGAGCAATGTCTTGGCGATCGGCCTGCCTACTGCAATGCCCATCTCTTTCTGCGCTCTGGACCCACCGACAATCGCCATGCCGAACATCCGTGGCAGGGATATCACATAGATCACTACACCAACTGTTTGCTACCGCCCGCTGATCAGGTGGGGTTCTACGACTACATCAACTCGGGCGTATATCTGCACGATGTGTTGGACGACGGTGCGCCGATGATGGTGATTCCCGGTTCACACCGCGTAGCGCAGCAGGTCTATCTCGATGCATTAGCCCAGGGCAATGCCAGCGGCGGGTCTATTGACGATTTGCGTAAGGTGGGTGGCTTGGCCGATCCCGTGCCCCAGGTGGGATCGCGTGGCTCGGCCGCTTTCTACTCTTCGTATACGATCCACGCGGCTCAGCCCTTCCGCAACAAGCGCGTCCAGCGCGCTTTCTGGACCCTTTCGCTGTGTCGGCGGGACAACGCAGGATGGACTCGTTTTGCCAATCCGTTTATCTACGGCGAGCGCGAGCACATGATGCCTTTTTTGACGCAGACTACGCCGCGCGTGCGCTCGGTTTTCGGATTTCCCGAACCGGGCCATCCCTACTACACCGAAGAGACGCTCAGCCTACTTGCATCGACTATTCCCGGTATGGATATGACGCCCTACCGCGAGGCGATGGGTGAATAGAACCTGTTGGGGGTCAACCACGCCCGTTTGAGTGAGTGCTCGAGCGTTATGCGCTCGGTTGGTCTCTTACGGCGATGGAGGCACAATGGCTCCGTGTGCTTTTAGCAAGGAGCGCATTGCGTCTAGCGGCACGTCGCCCGGAGTGCAGCCCTCGCTGGCTGCCAGCGCTGCCAGCGCACCGGCACCCTGACCTGTTCCCATACTGGTCGCCTGCACGCGCAGCGCAGAGTTGGCGAGCCGGTCACTAGAAATGCATCGACCCGCTACGAGGAAATTGCGGCTACCTTTGGGAATCATAGCTGCGCGTGGTATAGTGGGCACTACGCCTTCGGTCAGCATTTCCATATCCAGACCCGAACCTGAAGATACGTGTAGGTCGATGGGATAAAATGAGTAGCAGACCGCATCTTCCCAGAGGCGGCCCGACTGGTAGTCGTGGACGGTTACCGTTGCTTCTCCACGGATGGTCGCCGTTTCGCGCACGCCGCATTCGGGTGCGACGTATTCGATGGTTAGGTCTTCTAAGCCGGGCTGTCTTCGTAGAAAACGGTAGAGTGAGAGTAGACTCTTACGCGCCTGCAGTTCCAGCCGAGTCTTACCCGCGCTGTCCCGCGCATCAATATGATGTATGTGATTTGACTGGACGCCGCGACTGTGCAGCCAGCGTCCTAAATCGGCTCCTGTCGTATTCCACGAAGCATCTGTATAGGACAGGTGCCCCGCCTTTACTTCTGCATCAAACGCGCTGTTTAGCCGGGTCATGTCGAGCTTGGCTGGGTCGTATCCTCCCACGCGATAGGTCAGAGTCGCGGGCTGCTGTTCCTCGGGATGTTGCAGGGGTAAACCCGCTATAGATGTTGCGTTGGCGTCGCCAGTGGCGTCTATCACGACGCGACTGCTGCAGCGGATGATACCTTCTTTGGCACATAAATCTACCTGCCAGCTATCGCCGTCTTCTTCTCTCAGGTCTGCTACCATGGCGTGAAGAAGCATGTCCGCGCCGGATTGCACCACCGCTTCGTTGCAGAGTGCGCTGTAGACGTGTGGATTGACGCGTATTTGAAGACGGTGATGAGGTTGCTGATAGTGAGTGAAATCGGGCAGTGTGCCTCCGGATTCCTCTACGCATGAACGCACGAGATCCCAACCAATACCCGCTATGACCTGCTGCCCCCATGCGTGAAACAGGCCGGGAAAGTTGACGCCACCTGTTGTAGTGGTGCCGCCTAGTGCGGCGGCTTTTTCCACTAGTAGAGTTCGGGCTCCGGCTCGTCCCGCTTGTACTGCTGCGATGACGCCGGCCGTGCCGCCGCCTAATACGATTACATCATACTGTTCTGTCAAATGCATTTGAATAAGTCTTCTGTATTCAAAACGGCTGTAGGTGTCTCATGGACCCATAAACAAACAACTTCACATCAGGTGTGAAACCCGATGTGGACGGAGCACTGATATCGCCCTGTCTATCCGTTTTGGCCTGCTAACTCCGTTTCGCCCTCGTCAAACGTGCCTGCGTCCGGATCGTCGAATACCGACGTATCAAACTTACCCTCACTCTTGGCAACCACCGATGAGACCACCGCATCACCCGTGACGTTGACCGCTGTGCGCACCATGTCGAGCAGCCGGTCCACGCCGAGAATGAGGCCGATGCCCTCCAATGGGAGTCCAACTTGTGCAAAGACCATTGAGAGCATAATTAGTCCGACGCCTGGAACGCCCGCGGTGCCAATCGAGGCCAAAACGGACATTAGGATTACGGTTAGATAGCCCGTTAGTCCTAAATCGACGTTGTACATATTGGCAATAAAAACGGTGGCGACACCCTGCATAATCGCCGTGCCGTCCATATTAATAGTTGCGCCAAAGGGAACGGAAAATGAGGCCACTGAATTGTCGACGCCGAGTCGCTGCGTAACGGTGCGGAGCGTGACGGGAATGGTGGCATTTGAGCTAGATGTGCTAAAGGCGAAGACCTGCACATTTCTCATTTTTGATAGAAAGGTGATGGGACTGAGTCGTCCCAGGAACGTCAAGACCGCCTGTAGCGTTACGAAAAGATGTAGGAGCAGAACGCCGATTAGGACGAGCACGTAACCCACCAGACTCAGAAATAGATCAAATCCCAAATTGGCCATCGCTTTCGCCAACAGGCAAAATACTGCGTAGGGCGCAAAGGACATGATGAGTCCCACCATTTTCATCATGACCTCATTGAGCATTGCGATACTATCTACCAGCGATGCGGTTTTTTTGCCGGCCATCAAAATGCTGACACCCGTTAGAATGGCGAAAAAGATAATCGACAGCATTTCGCCGTTGGCCATGGCCTGAATGGGATTGCTGGGAACGATACTGATCAAAACGTCGGAGAGAGGGGGGGCTTCCCTTCCGGTGAAGCTGGCGTCGGACGTGGCATTCATTCCCTCGCCTATGCCGATAGCGGCAGCGACTCCGATGGCGCTTGCGATGGCTATGGCCGTCGTAAACAGATAGAGTAGAAAGCACTTGCCGCCGATTCGTCCCAAGAGCTTTAGGTCGCCAATGCCACACACGCCGCATATGAGCGAAAAGAGGACTAGGGGAACGACGAGCATCTTGAGGGCATTGACAAAGAGTTTGCCCACAATGTGGAAAAATCCGTTGACTACATAGGCATTGAGGAAGGCATCTTCTGCCATAAGGGAGCGATCAAACACTTCCACATTTAATACGTTGATCGTCAGTCCTGCGAAAATACCTAAGAGCATCGCGACTAGTACTTTGGCCGTTAGGTTCATCGTGCAAGTTTCCTTTGTCTCAGGTTGAGTAAGTGACCCAATATAAGCAATCTGACGCGCCTCGTTTTCTTTATGGAGAGGCGGAGCTAGCCCGGTTAATCTGACTATTAGCCTAGTGGACCGTCGTCCACCACGTTTCGCTGCGCAGTTTACCAGGTAGTTGCACCATTTCTCCCAGCTGGGGGGCTAATAGAGGCACGCTGCTGTCGTCGCTCAATTGGGTTAGCCTTCGAATGGGGTCGTCCCAGTCGTGCAGGGCGAGCTCAAACATGCCCCAATGAACGGGGAAGTGGTATGTCGCGCGTAGGTCGTGGGCTGCCTGCATCGCCTCGCGAGGAAGCATATGGACCTCGCGCCATCGTTCGTTGTATTGCCCGCTATCCAAGAAGACCACATCGAACGGGCCGTATCGGTCTCCGATCGTCCGAAAGTGCTGATCGTACCCCGAGTCGCCGCTAAAATAGATCTTGTGCTCTGCGCTGTGGACTACCCAAGAAGCCCACAGCGTTTCATTTGGATGGATACCATCGCGGCCTGAAAAGTGCTGTGCTGGCGTTGCGACAAACGTCACTTCGGGAAATGCCGCCGTTTCCCACCAGTCCATTTCCGTTACGCGCTCGGCGTCTATGCCCCAACCCGTTAGGTGATTTTTCACGCCTAGCGGTACTATAAAACGGGTCTCCCGTTCGACAAAGAATTCAATCGTTTCCATGTCGAGATGGTCGTAGTGGTCGTGTGAAATCAAAATAAAGTCGATCCGTGGCAGCGCCTTTAGCGGGATGGGTGGCTCTTGAAAACGGCGGACGAATAGAGAAATCGGTGAGGCGGCCTGCGAGAAAATGGGATCTACCAAGATGATGCGACCAGCCATATTGAGTAAGAAGCTCGAATGTCCCAGCCAAATGATCTTAAGCGATTCATCCGGCGCACTGAAGGCCTCTATGTCTGCTTGCTGAGTAGGCAATGGACCAGGGGGACGTCCCTGTTCCGGACCATCCATCCAAGCCTTGAAAGAGTCCATGCTATAGACGCGTCTGTTCATGGCCTCCATAACGTTGGGCAACCTATTTTCAAATTGCTTCTTCTCTACGTTGTAATGCTGTGACGTGGCGAACCGTTCGACGTCCTCGTCCGAGGGCCGCGTCCCCAGTGGAGCACAGCTCAATAGCGCAATTGCCAAGCAAGCCGAGTGCAAATAAGTTGTTCGCAAACACATAGTTTGGTATACCTAAGCTCTCTGATAAGAACGAGACAGAATGAGTGTGTGCAGCTATTTTGATGGGAATGGCACCTGTCGATAGATTGACGCCGATGCCTATTGACCGGTGAGCGTCAAATATACGATGAAATGGGGACGATCGTAAGAGATCGATAACGAGATCGCGCTCAACAGACCAGCATCCTACACAGGGAGGTATGCAATGACTACCGAGAGACGAGGTAGAGTAGAGGGAAAAGCAGCTATAGTCACTGGCGCAGCGTCGGGTATTGGTGAAGAGACCGCTGTGCGCTTAGCCGAAGAAGGCGCAGCCGTATGCGTTGCCGATATTGATCGAGACAACGGTCGGCGCGTGGTTGAGCGGATTAAAGAAGCCGGCGGTCAGGCAATTTTTGTGGCGACAGACGTCACCAAGACGGCCCCTATTCGCCGCGCGATTGAGCGGACGGTGACCGCCTTTGGCCGCTTAGATATATTGCACAATAATGCGATTTGGTTTCGCCACGGTTCGGCCACTGAACTCGATGAAAAAGATTGGGACAAGACGCTCAATGCCGGTTTGAAAGCCGTATTTGTCGCTGCTAAGTACGGGATTCCAGCTATGCGTGCCAACGGCGGTGGCGTCATAGTTAATACCGCTTCCGTGCACTCGTTGGTTAGTTTTGCCACCTGCACCGCGTACGATTCAGCCAAGGCCGGTCTCTTGGGCTTAACGCGGACCTTGGCGTTGGATTACGGTCCTGATATTCGCGTCAACGCCGTGCTGCCCGGGGCGATTCTGACGCCTCTCTGGGATAACTTGGAGGTGCCGCAAAAGGAGCGTAAACGATACGCCCAAATGGTGCCGGCCAAGCGGTTGGGAACCGGTCGCGATATTGCCAATGCCGTGCTCTACCTGGCTTCCGACGAGGCTTCTTTTGTCACCGGCACGTCGCTGGTCGTTGATGGTGGCCTCTTGTGCCGCACTGAATAGGGAGATTGTCATGCTTACTATAGAGCAGGTAGAGCAGTTTAACGCGCGGGGTTATACGGTGTGTCCGGGTTTTCTCGCCGCAGAACAGGTCGATGCATTACTCGCTGAAACGGCCCGCGCTACGCAGGGGCATACGCTAGCCAAACACGACGCCGAACGCATGGAAATGGAGCCGGGGCAAGCACCCGAGGGGACGGCCGTGCGCCGGCTGTACGAACCGTGTTCATACTACGACGTGTTTGAACAACTTTCAGAAGGGAAGACGTTGCTCGACTGCGTTGAGCAACTCTTCGGGCCGAACCTCCTCTTTCACTATTCCAAGCTGAACATGAAGCCGGCCGAGGTCGGATCGGTCGTGGAATGGCACCAAGACCTATCCTACTATCCGTTGACCAATACCGATTCACTTGCAGTGCTATTTTACCTCGACGATACGGACGCCGAAAACGGGGCCCTACAGCTCCTACCGGGTCGACATCGGTCACCGCTGTTAGGGCATAGTCAGGACGGTTTTTTTCAGGGACGACTGATGGAGGAGGTCGATATGTCGGAAGCCGAGCTGGCTACCGGGCCTGCGGGAACGGCGGTCTTTATGCACGGCATGACCCCGCATGCATCGGCTCCAAATAACTCGACGCGGCCGCGTCGCACGCTGATTCTCAGCTATCGCGCAGCCGATGCATTGCCCATATACTGTGGGCCGATGACTCCTAAGAACGAGACCTTTGTGCGGCTCGTGCGCGGCGAGCGGGCTTCGGTGGCGCGCTTTGATCGCACCGTATTTCCAATTCCGCAGTATAAGGAAAAGACGGCCTCGCTATACGAGTTGCAGGCTAGGTCTAAGCAGGGCTTGTTGGGATCGCAATAAATCCGATCGTGCACTTATTTCCATGCGTTAGTCACGGTCGATATAAAAGCATACAGGAGAACCCCTCATGGAAGTCGCACCGCGTATTCACCGGATTGAAGCCCCGCTGGGCGATCGCTTCGTCTGCATGTATTTGCTTGTAGGGGAAGAGAGCGCTCTGCTGCTGGACACCGGCCTGGACGGGATGCCGGAACAGTATCTGGTGCCCTATATGGATAGGATTGGTCTCAAGCCCGAAAAAGTGCGCTATGTAATAAATTCACACGCCGATTTTGATCACACTGCCGGCAATGCATCCGTGCGCGAACTGTGTCCGCAGGCCCTCTTTATGTGCCACGCCTTGGATCGGCATATGGTAGAAGATATTGAAGCCATGATCAGACTGCGCTACTCGGAGTACGAGCAGGATCACGGTATTGGTGACGGAGACGAGGTTAAAGAGTTTATTCGCAATTCAACGCGCCATATCCCCATAGACGTGGCCCTGCAGGGAGGCGAGGTGCTGCATTTGGGTGGAGGGTGGCATATTGACGTATGGCATACGCCCGGTCACACCTACGGGCATCTGACGCTGCTTGACCGAGCGAGTAATACGTTGGTTATCGCCGATACTGCGCTACACAATGCGGTGCCGACGGCTTACGGCGCGCCGGCATTTCCTCCGACTTACCGCTATGTGGACACGTATATCGCGTCGATTCAGCGGTTGGCCAGCCAGGGGGTTTCTACCATGCTGACCAGCCACTATCCCGCATACCGCGATGCAGAAGTGGCCGAGTTTTTGGGTGAGAGCCGGACCTATGTCGAACGCGTAGACCAAGCATTGATAGCCCAACTGCAAGAGCGTGCTGAGGGCTATACGCTACGTCAGCTGTGCGATGTGTTAGGGCCGGTTTTGGGCGAATGGCCCATCGAGTCTTCTGCCTATTTATGTTTTCCGTTAACGGGTCACTTGGAACGTCTGGTGCAGCACGGCCGGGTAGAGATGGAACGGGTAGATGGGGTGATTGTTTACAAGTGGAAGTAAGACTACTGGTTAAGATATAGATTTGTGTGTTGGTTTAATTTCTGTGCAGCAGCGTGCTTCGCTGTAGATTTACCCGCTTCTTTTAACATGCCAATATGACTATTAGTCAGGAGAGAAATATGAGACGCGCATTACTTCTATTATTTTGCTTGCCCGTTGCAACCTTGTTTGCACAGGACGAAGTGCCTGCCTCTCCTTGGGAACACGGCTTGACGGGGGCGGCGAACCTAACTCAAGTAGCGTTAAAAGACTGGGCTCAAGGAGGCGAAGATGCTCTGGCATGGACGCTTACACTCAACGGTAAGTCGACCTACGCTAGCGACAAGATAGATTGGAATAATACCTATCAGTTTGCCTTTGGCCAGAGCAAACTCGGCGATCAAGATATTCGTAAAACAGACGATAAGATAGCGTTGGGAACAACGCTGACATACAAGGTTGGAACGCTGATTAATCCGTATGTAGGTGCGACGTTAAAGACCCAGTTTGCCCGCGGCTATGACTACGGGGGGGCTGAGCCGACTGGTATATCCCAGTTTATTGATCCGGCCTATATAACGCAGAGTGCGGGTGTGGGCTATCAGCCGCGTGAAGAGGTAAAAACGCGCCTCGGTCTGGCCATGCGCGAGATTATCACGCGCGACTACAACAGCTTTACGGATGATCCGGAGACCGAGAAGATTGAAAAGAGCCGGTTTGATGGCGGGTTGGAAGGCGTGGTCGAAACAGAGTGGCCACTGAACGAAATAACCCTATTCACTTCGAAGCTAGAGATCTTCGCACCTCTGACTGCGCTGGATGAAACGGCTGTCAACTTGGACAATACGGTATTGGTCAAAGCGGGTAAGTACGTGACGGTCAATCTCAACGTGCAGGTCATAGATGACGTGACGGCGAGCAAAAAGACGCAGGTAAAGCGCGCGATTGCGGT
>Ga0181585_10001621_pt1 | contig 19842 bp, 19 predicted proteins | sample 071ome_29_FD_132469 | JGI IMG/M metagenome (GOLD analysis project Ga0181585, IMG submission 132469) | Coastal salt marsh microbial communities from the Groves Creek Marsh, Skidaway Island, Georgia - 071407BT metaG (megahit assembly) | ecosystem: Environmental > Aquatic > Marine > Intertidal...
AACTCGCTGACCTACCTGCTGGGTACAGGCGAAAAAGGTCGAATGGAGTTGCACATCACACTTCGCGGAGAGAGCGCACATGCCTCTGTGCCGTGGACGGGAGTAAATGCCAGTTACCGTCTTTCAAGAACCCTCAACGCGATCGAAAACTATCGTCCTGAACTCGATACTTCACTAGAAATATTCGATCACGTTGGCAAGTGGGGGATTGAGGAAAAACCCTCACCCATGAATATCGACCGAATCGTGGCTGAACTTGGTGAAACTTCCCCGCGACTCAGTTCGATGTTGCGTGCGTTGTCGCGGCTAGTCCTGACTCCAACGATGATGGAAGGTGGAATCAAATCGAACAGTGTGCCGGAAGAAATTAAACTTACTTGTGACATCCGCACACTTCCATTCCAGGACGAAGCTTACGTTCGCCAACAGCTTGATCAGGCTTTCGAGGGAATTGAGGGTCTCGAGTACGAAATCGATTACATGTCGGTCCCGAATTCTTCTGAGTTTGAAACCGAGCTGACCGAATCGATTAAGAAGGCACAAGCAGCAGCGGTCGGTCGAGACGACATTCAATGGATTCCGGCGATTAGTAACGGATTTACCGACTCCAGATTTACAAGAAACCTCGGAATTATCACGTACGGATTCAGCGGGGCACACCCAGATGATGATCCAATGTTGGCAAGGGCGCATGGAACCGACGAATCTGTCGGAATAGCCTCATTGATTAGTGGCACTCGTGCGATGCTGGCAATCGCATACGACATTTGTGGAGCAAGATGAGCGAACGATCCCCAATCACACCTCAAGATATACGAGATGCAGCTGAACTGGTTGCAGCAGCGGTCAACAAACTCGATCCCCAGTTGTGGGAGCGTGATGCTTACGGACTCGACTGGAGTCGCGCCAGAACTGTCTCTCACATTGGAGACGCACTGGCGTTTTATTCGAAAAGTCTCGCATCGAGATTTCAAGAAAATCCTGGCTCACGCGGACTTCAATACTCAGAAGGCACTCAATCTCAGGCAGCGCACCAGCTCGAATACGGCGCGGCAATCCTGAGTCGAGTGGCTGAAGCAACGCCATCAGATATCCGAGCGTTTCACCCGTCTGGCATGCCCGATGCAGAAGGCTTTCTAGGCATGGGGTGTATCGAAATTTTGCTCCATGGTTACGACGCTGTATACGGCACTGAAGCGGAGTTTGATCCGAGCGATGAACTATGTTCTCGGGTTCTTCAGCGCATGTTCCCTTGGGCACCTACCGACACTCCCCCATGGCCAACCTTGCTCTGGGCGACCGGAAGGGCGGAACTCGATGGTCAGGAATTTCTAGGCGAAAGCTGGATTTGGCACAGTGATCTTTTGGAAGAGTGGGAAGGCGGAATCCCGAACTCCCGAATCTGGCTCGGTCGATAGCGCAAAAGGAAAATTAATGCCTGAATCCACGGCTCCGAACGTTCTCTTCATCATGGCTGATCAGATGAAGGCAAGCATATTGAGAATGTACTCGGAGATTGGCATTGAAACTCCAACTCTTGAACGCCTTGCTGCTGAGGGAGTGCGATTCGACACCGCGATAACGCCGCATCCCCTGTGTGTCCCGGCGCGCACTTCGATGATGACCGGGCGGTATCCACACTCGACCGGCTGCCGTCGCAACGAAACGTTGATGCCAACCGATGAACAGCATGCGTTCCGGATCTGGAAAGAAAACGGCTACACCACCGGGTTGATCGGCAAAAACCATTGCTACATCGAACCTGAGGATCTTGAGCTGTTTGATGTGCGGTGTGAAATTTCTCACCAGGGTCTGCCAAAAGGTGGTTACGCAGGCGAGAATATTGGCAACACTGGCATGGAATGGGTGGTGACGGAGAGCGATATCGACGACGGTCACTACGATCGTGTCCACCTCAAGGCCGACGGGGATACTCAAAGCCCGCGCATTGCCTACAAAGTTTCAGACAAGCCAGAAGAACACTTTGGAACTTCTGTAATCGCATCTCAAACTGAGGCGTTTCTCGATAAATACATCGCCGGTGATTTTGAGCCTGATCGCGATGACGATTCATGTTCTCCGTTCGCCTTGATGGTGTCGTTCCCTGATCCGCATGAGCCTTTTGAAGCACCACGTCGATACGTCGAGATGTTCCCACCTGAAGACGTGGTCATGCCTCCGCAGCGAACCGATGAGTTCACTGATGGGACTTCACCAGAGCGAAACCGAGTTCTCGCGAAGATGATGCGGCAAACCGATGATCTTGAGGAACACCGACGCGGAGTCGTGAGCGTCTACCAGGCGATGACTCGATTCGTTGACGATGGCATTGCCAGGATTATCAATAAGATCGAAGAACTGGGACTGCGCGAAAACACGATTATCGTTTTCACCGCTGATCATGGTGACTTCATTGGTGAGCACGGCATGGCGGTGAAAGGTGGTGTGTTCTATGACTGTCTCGTCAAAGTTCCGTTGATCGTTTCATGGCCAGGTGGGGGTGTTCCTGAAGGCGAAGTTGATGCATCGATGACGAATACCATCGACATCCTGCCGACTCTCCTCGAACTCCAAGGCCTTGCTTCGTTTGATGATATTGGCGAAGGTTGGACTCGCCCCGAGCCGAGAACAGAAACCGTGCTTACCGAAGCCGAGACTCGATATATCCAGGGCCGCCCACTGCCGACTGTCACGGCCGCCAGCCCACGGAGTGCAGCGTTCTCCGAATATGGAGCAGGCGGTCCACCCGTCACACTCGATCTTCTCGACAACCTTGAACAGCCATATGGGTACAAGACGATCATCGAAACGCTCTGGGCGAGAGAAGCAGAAGGGCGTCGAAAGATGGTTCGAACAGCCGAGTGGAAGTATGTGACTGATCCGATGGCAAAAGGAGCAACGCTCACTTCAGGATCCGACGGTGGCCCCGGGGATGTTGATGAACTCTACGATCTGACAAAGGATCCATGGGAACTCAAGAACGTTGCCCACTTACCGGAGAACGCCGGAGTGATTTCCGAAATGCGTTCGATATTGGCAGGGTGGATGATTGATACCGAGGATCCGCTGCCGGTCGAAGTGCCAAATACAGTTGGACGCGCAAATTCACGATAATTATTGCTATTAGCAAAGAAGGAAAACCATGAAAGGCAATCCTCTAAAGGCCGGTGTACGACGCGGTGAACTCCAGGTTGGAACCTGGGTCAATATGCTCCGCAATCCCGCTTCGTTGACCATGTTCAAACAAGCTGGTTTGGATTTTGTCAGGCTCGACATGGAGCATTCGTCACCATCGATCGAGACGGTTGCCGATTTTGCGGTCATGGGACGTGCGTTGGACTTTCCTGTGATGGTGCGCCCGCCAGAAGCAAATCGTGAATTGATTACGCGTCTCCTCGACATCGGGATTTACAACCTCCACTGCCCACAAGTGGACACCCCGGAACATGCAGCAGAAATTGTTGCAGCCTCGAAGTACACCCCTGAAGGATCGAGGGGGATTAGCAGCGCTTCACCCGGTAACGATTTCGACGTCTCAATGCCAGTAATGGACCGCCTGAAATTCACGAACGACCAGGTATTCATTACGGTTATGTTCGAGAGCGCACAAGCGTTTGAGCATCTCGATGAAATCGCTTCAATGGATGGAATTGATGCGCTCACGCTTGGTCCCCAGGACTTGGCTCAAGATTTGGGAGTCTTCGGTACTCCAGATCAGGCAAAGGTCCTCGACGAGAAGCGTCACCAAATAGTCGAGGCTGCCAACAAGTACGGCAAGACGTGCGCAATGTTGGTCGCGGATGCCGAGCAAGCTCGACAATGGCGCGATGCAGGGGTGCTGGTCGTGAACTACTCGACCGAAGTGAACGTTCTTATGAGCGGCTACCAAAGTGCACTGAGCAACATCAAGGGATAGTCTGAGTCGTGACTGAGTATTTTTCAGCCGGTCAGATAGTTCAGCTTCGTGGATACGACCAAATTGGCGAGACTTGTCTGCTCGTGCCAGTCAGAGTTGTAGAGGACAGTCCTCGCCGAACTGTTCTCTACACAGCCGAAGCGACTCCGATACGTGGACGACCAAATCTTATGGAGAGGATTCTCAATCCAGATACCTCGGTAGACATGTCCCCAAGAAAGTGGCAAGACACAGATTTCATCAGCATCACGTACCCAGGCGATATGTACTCCATTTGGGCGATGTGGAAGATCCCAGAGCTTAGATTCCAGTGTCGGTACGTGAACATTGAAATCCCACAAAAGAGGACTGCTGTGGGATTCGAGACACGCGATCTGGAACTGGACGTGGTGATACGTCCAGATTTGACGTGGTACTGGAAAGATGAGGCTGACTATGAGCGGTTGACCGAACTAGGGTATTTTTCTCCTGAGCTTTCGAATGACATTCGACAAGCAGGACTTGGCGCGATCACACGACTGGAGTCAAGAGAAGAGCAGTTCAACGAACCATGGCCGGATTGGATACCTGATCCGAGTTGGATGGTGCCGGAATTTCCAGAAGAGTGGATGCGGTGACAAGGAGGACCAGATGGAACAACTGACTCTAAATGAGATCGGCCAAATAGCTGTCCACGTCAATGACATCACGAAATCGACTGAGTTCTATCGTGACATTCTGGGAATGAATCTCATCTTCGAAGCACCAAATCTGGCGTTTTTCGAGAACGGCGAAGTCCGCCTTATGCTTGGCTCTGCCGAAGGTGAACCCCACGGTGATCGAGCTGCTGTGTACTACCGCGTTGACGACATCGATACCGCGTTCGTTGAATTTAAGACGCGAGGAGTTGAGTTCTCGGACGAACCTCACCTGATTCACGAAGCCGAAGGCTATTCGTTGCGGATGGCGTTCTTCAAGGACCCCGACGGCAATCAACTCGCGATCGTGGATGAGCGCGGTCAGTTGGCCTAAACCGCTCCACATTCACACTTCCCAAGCGGCTTCCTCAGCGCAATAATGCCGCCGGAATACTAGCTGTAATCGAGGATCGCTTTGAAAGTAACCGCCGTTGATACATTTCTGGTTGAAGGCCTGAATTCGCCACTCGTTTTCTGTGCAATCCGTACTGACGAAGGAATTACCGGATATTCAGAATTCGGTGAAGGGCGTCTCGCCAAAGGGATGGCAGGGCTTGTTGAAGACCTCGCGGTACATGTGATCGGCAAAGATCCACGAGCTGTCGAGGCCCATTACATCCAGATGGTTCGAGCGAGCCGGATGTCTTACGGTGGCGCGACATGGAATGCGATTGCCGGTATTGAGTTGGCTTTGTGGGACATCAAGGGCAAAGCTCTGGGCGTACCTGTTCACGAACTCGTAGGTGGTCCAACTCGCGATAAACAAAAGGTTTACTGGTCGCACATGCTCAGCTACCAGGTAAGTTCGTACGAACGGCTTGGAACCGAGCCGGTTCGAAGCTACGACGACGTGCGAAAAGTAGTTGCTCAGGCATCCGAATGGGGCTACGACACCTTCAAGACCAATATCCAGTTACCCGGTGATTCGTTCACGAGCTTGGCGCAAGGACGTTCGGGACCACACGATCAGACGTTGACCCGAGAAATCCTGGATGCTGCTGTAAAACAAATGGAAGTGATTCGAGATGAAGTCGGTCCCGATATGGGAATTTGCCTCGACGTGAACGAACACTTCAAAGCTGATGGCCACATCCGACTCGCACAGGCTCTGGAGCCGTTCAACCTGACCTGGCTGGAGTTAGACAATCTCGATGCCGAGAGTGTTCGGATGGTGAAGGATGCGACCACAACGCCGATTTGTACCGGTGAACAGCGACTGGGTCCACTGAACTACCGAGATTTATTCGAGCTGCGAGCAATGGATGTTTGCAAGCTCGATGTTCAATGGCAGGGCTTCATCCCGTCGCGACGGGCCGCGAACATGGCCGAGGTTTATGACATCAACGTTGCACCGCACAACTTCAACGGCCACTTGTCTACGTTCCAGACTATGAACTTCTGTGCCAGCGTTACCAACGTGAAAATTAGTGAGAGCGATCCCGTTCAGGTTCCTTGGCGTGACGAACTGGTAACTGAAGTCCCCGACATCAATAACGGCATGATCACTATTCCTGCCAAGCCAGGGTGGGGTACGGATCTCGATGAGGCAGCACTCAAAAAGTACGCGGTGAACTAGGACTCGGTTCGCTTACGGGTTATTTCCGTTGCCGTTCCCACCGGCGTTCGAATTCCCGTTGCCCTGGCCGTTGTTTTTCTTGCCGAGCTGATTGATCTTCCATTTACCGGAAGGATCTTTGGTGACATCGAACTCAACTTCTGATCCGACTTCGAGATCACCTGGCTGTTCTAATCCTGGATCGTATTCGAAGTAAACATCGTCCAGCACATACCCGGATTCAGTGATTGAGCTGATGATCCCTATGAGGCTCAGAGCGGAACCGCTTCCACCGCTGGAGTTGCTGTTTTCACCATCGTTGTTTTCTGATTCGTCATCAGGATCAGGTGTTGAGGCATCAACTTCTTCAGCTGAGAAACCGTCGTCACCAACCTCGACAACGACTTCCTGTCCTGGTTCCAGGTCTTCGGCAGACTGCTCTTCACCGTCTACAACAACAGTGGTGTCCTCTGGAATCTCGACCGTTTCATCACCGTCAGGCGTTTCGATAACAACGATGGTGCCGTCGTCCCCGTCCTCAACTACAACTATTTCGCCTTTGATCGGACCATCTCCTTCGGGTTCTGGATCACCACCAGCACCACCTTCAGGAGCAGAAATAACGAAGATTCGGTCGGCGTGAGGGTTTTGGTTTTCACCGACCGGGGTCGCAAATACCTCGACGCGGTCCGCTAAATCTATGCCCCAGAACGTAATGTCTCCACCAAATTCATCGTGAATTACAGTTTCGTTCGTGAGTGTAAAAATCCATGCCTTGTTTCCGAATTCGTTTTCGACCACGATTCGGTTTTTGGATACGGCAACAACGAGACCGGTTATCTGGATGAATGATGACTCGATGCGGTGACCGGCAAGCGTCGCTCGGTAGTTGCTCTCAAATTCGTCGTATGCAGCTTGTACTTGCGCTCGAGTCTCGGCTTCGATTTCATCGAGGCGGTCGTAAAGTCTCGTCAAGTGAATTGAAGCAGTTTCTTCAAGCCTGATTTTGAGAAGCGACTGTTGAGCGACGGAGAGTTCATGGCTAATCGCGTCATTGAGGCGATCGATGGTCGATTGTGCTGTTTCCAGAGCCGTTGCGGTCAAGTCACCTGTATCTGGGTCTTCCTCAACGACAACTACGACCATGTCACCATCTTCGACTGGATCGTCTTCGGGCTGTTCAACTTCGCCTACATCGACGGTGACTTCCTCGCCGTCAATTGTCTCAACAACGATGTCATCATCATCGGTGTCGACAACAACTCCAATGACGTGCTCGTGCTTTTTCTTCTTCTTATCTTTCTTCTGATGGAAAGTCAGGTTGCCGGCAACAAGCTCTTCGTCGTCTTCATCGTCGCCGCGGTAGTAGTAACCGGCGACGGTCATACCTTTGGCGATATCATATACGTCGAATCGTTTCGACTTGCCACGTACCTTTGTTTTATCGGTGACTTCCAACGTGATGACGCCCCGGCGCGTGGCGACGTCGAGCGCTTCGTGATCACCGTGAATTTTTACCACGGTCCCGAACACCCCGGATTGTTTCGAACGTGCATCCGCGGTCGAAACATCGCTGGTGAGCAGCAACATTGCGACTACCAACACACCGAGAACGGGGTAGATCATTTGCAGGAGCTTGTACGAATGCTTCAGCATTACTGCAACCTCACCACTGTGAACTCTTTACGGGTCGTTCTGCCCTGGAAATCGCTGGCGAGTACTTCGATGAAGTTCGCGCCGTCAACCAACGGCATATCGACAACAAATGCACCGTAGTCGGAAACTTGAACTGGTTCACCATTCACTGTTACGAAAGCATCAGGTGCAGTGTCTCCCCAAAACGCGATTGCAGGATGTTCGACAACTGCCTGATCAGCAATACCAGCTATTTCGAGCGGTAGATGTTCACCGGAGAGTTCTTCGATAGAAAGTGGATTAAGAGGCTCGACCAGGATGTTCGGGACAATTGGTAACGCTCGGGCAACTTCTTCTTGCTCGCCTGTCGATTCAGGCATATTCCGAAGAATGGGGACAAGTGCAGCGATTGTGACCGCAACCGCAACAACAGTAGTAATTCCAATCCGAACCAGCCCGTTATCGAAAACATTCTTTTTGACTGGGGGAGCAACCGTGGATGCCGGAGGGGCTTTGAAGACGGGGGCTTTTTCGACTCGCTCCGGTGGACTTGGCTTGGTTGCTGTCGCTGTCTGAGTCGTGTTGGCGAGACCCAGAATGTTGTTCGCACCTGTATTCGCTGCAAACGGTGTGGGTGTCAGTTCAGTTTGGAATCCCCGGAAATTGATGACGTGCTCGTCACGACTGACGTCTGACACATCACGAGTTTTGAACTGCTTGAACGCTTCGACGAATTCGTCAACATTTGAGGCGAAGTGCTCGATGCCCAAATGACTGAGCATCTCGTTGATAGTTGCGTCAGGAATGGCCCCCACGGCAACGATAGGTCCATCGAAGCCAGAGCGCATTCGCTGCACTGACCCAGACATTCCAAAGCTCGATATTGGGTCAAATATCACGACGTCAGGCCAGGTCGTGTTGACCAGCGCGAAGGCAGGCTCGGTTGAGGTGAGGACCGTCACCTTGTGTCCGAGTACTTTGAGAGCGTTCTCGAACCGGTAGTCGTTCGATTGATCAGATCGAAGCGAGATTACTCTGAGTGTTGTTTTTGCCGGCTGACCCAATTCAGGTTTTTCCAATCGATATCGAAACCCGTTGTGGTTAATGGTGATTCGTCCCCGATCGAACACACTGGGGGTTTACTCACATTTGGAGTTGGAGATTGTCGGTAGCCTGAGTTCAGCTCAAACTGGACTATTCAAGCCCCGCATGGTCAGGAGAGCGAATTTCAATGCACCGGGCAACTAACGGCGTACTGCAGTGGACTCTGGGATGAACGACGTGAGGTTGTCGAAAACGTAGTTGATCCCGAAGTACATTCCGGCAGCCATGAGAGTCATGATGACGATGAGCGCGATCGTCCGGCGAGGGATGCCAGGTTTTCGCTCTTCTTCAAGCGTTTTTCCTGCCTCGATGTAGCTCAATCTTTGTTCAATCGACTCGAGCTTGCGCACTATCGACATGTACTGGTCGTTGTCCATGTACGTCTATCGTGGGACGTCGATTATGGTCGAGCGTCGGTGTAAGCACACAAATCACTCACAAAAAAGGCACTTCCTCCGCAATAGCTGCGCTATTCTTCGCTGCCGGTATATTTCATCGGCTTCAGTAATCGGAAAGTTTGAGTTCGAATGGCGACGTTCAAGACCATATTTATGTATCAGGAACCCTGGGAAGCAGAGCGTTTCGAGAATGCTTTTGGCGACGAAATGCAGGTGGTCGCGATTCACCAGCGAACGGACATCGCGACTGTTGGTGAGGAAAACTACGATGCCGACATGATCGTCGGTGGTGGTGTGCGGTCCATCGACACGGGGCGATTGTTCACAAAATTGAAGCTGATCCAAACTTTGAGTGCCGGCACCGACTGGATTCCCAAGATGGAACTTTCGGAAATGGGAGTTCGGGTCGCCAACAACCAGGGTGGCAACTCGGTTGCGGTAGCAGAAGTGACGGTCGTGTTGATGGTTTCGACGTACCGGCACCTGATGGTTCAGTGGAACCAGATGAACAACCTGGGGACCTACGCTGAAGGCTTCAGCACTGACTGGGCGCGATTCCATGAACTGACTGGAAAACGGGTTGGAATTGTTGGCCTGGGCCAAATCGGTGGGGCGGTTGCCAAACGGCTACAGGGCTGGGAGTGCGAGGTTGTTTACCACGACACTGCCACCTACTCGGCAGAATACGAAGCGGCAGCCAACGCGAAGAAAGTCGATTTTGACGAGTTGATCGAAACTTCGGATATCGTCAGCTTGCACGTTCCGCTCGACCGGTCGACCGACAAGCTGTTGTCCGATCGCGAGTTCAAGATGATGAAACCTGATGCGATCGTTGTGAACGCATGCCGTGGTCCAGTAGTCGATGAGGCTGCTTTGATCCGAGCACTGGACGACAAGCAAATCGCAGGTGCAGGATTGGATGTTACCGAGATCGAGCCGATCGAGATGACCAACTCGTTGCTGGGTCGACCAAACGTTGTCTTGTTGCCACACCGAGCAGGTACATCTATCGAAGCTCGACAGAAGAGTGTCGACAACGCAATCGGAAATGCTCGACGCTTAATGGCTGGCGAAGATCCTGAGGGGATCGTGCTCCCGGTTTAGTATTGGTTATGCTCCGGGCGTGACTGGGTTATAACGCGATCGTGACGGAGTCACTCAGCTTTGGCGTCGCATTCCACCTACCCTCTAACTCCCTTCCATCAAGGAAGGGAGAACTAGTTCCCCCCGTATCCGCGGGGGGAGGATTAGCGCAGGGCCAACGTCACGAAGATTCCGGCGACGCTTAGTGCGGCTCCGGCCAATGCGTACTTGTTGAGTCGCTCGCGCAACAAAACCGTCGCGAGCACAACCGCCCACATTGGCGATGTGTTGATCAGCACGACCACGACACTTGGTGGTGCCTGGTCGAGAGCGAGAACGAAGGTCAGCGCACTGACTGCGAACAGGATTGCGCTGGCGAAAAGTCGAATTCCATTGTCCTTGAACACCCGTGTTAGCCGCTGGGACGGGAAGAAGAATGCTACCAATACGAACAACGTCGCTGGCACCAGGTTTCGAATGGTTGCTGCGGCAACTGGTGGGGTGTCTTCGAGTCCGATCACTGTCGATAGGAATCCGCCTGTCCAGAGCAGGGAAGTGGTTACACCAAGTCCGATTGCCGTGAGGTCGCTTGATCCTCGTCCAGACGATTGAGACTCGCCGTCTGGCCTCGCCGGTTTCCAGTTCAGCAGAACGACACCGAGGATGATGAAAACCGCTCCACCGAGCACGCCTACTTCGAGGTCGTCGCCGAGGAAAAGCCAGCCCGCGAAAACCGAGGTCATGATGAAGACCGACTGTGTTGTCGGATAAACCCGGCTTACAGTTCCGCGGGAAAGAGCGAGCCAGAAAACCAGCGATCCGGCGGTGTTGACCAGTGCTCCACCTGCGAGAAAAGCTGCGGATCGCACGTTCAGGTGAATAAGAGCGTCGATTTCACCGATGATCAGTCCGACGGTCAGCAGAAAAAGAAGCCCGATCCATACTTGCGCCGAAACGATGTGGGTGGGTCGTACGTTGGGTCCAACACCTTTGGTAACGACGCCCGTCATTGCCCAGATAATCGCGTTTGCGAGAGCTGCTATTTCGCCCATAGCGAAGCTCGTGGAATGTGACGGTTAGTTAAATGGGTTACCGAACCCGATAGCTGGTGAGACATGGTGCTTTATTGAGCAGGGATGAATCTGGAGTTAGGCGTTCTGCTGGCTACTACCGGGTATGAGGTTTTAGGTGCGGGTATTTTTACACTATTTAGCTCCGGGCGTGTTCGTGAATACGCGATCGTGACGTTGTCACTCAGCTTGGAATCTCCTATCCCTAACCCTTTCCAGTCCGGAAAGGGGAGCGTTGGTCGCGGCAGCGCAGTCTCCCCCTCTGGCTCCCCCGGTCCGGGGGAGAAACGTGAACGCTTTTAGCCTTCACCTACGAGGATTCGGTAGACGTCTTTGGTTGGCTTGAGCATGCGTTCGAAACCGTCTTCGATACCACGGGCGAGCGGGACAGTCGCAGAAATGAGCGGCTTTACGTTGACCTTCCCTGATGCGATCAGATTGATCGCTTTCTGATAACCACCCGACGACGTTGCCGACGAAGCAAGAATCGTTTTCTCACCTTGGTGAGCACGTCCGAAATTCACACCGTCTTGCGATTGATGAGAGAACCCAACGATCACGGCGCGTCCACCTTTGCGCACCCAGTTCGCGGCATCGAGTGCAGTACCGGGAGCACCAGCGGTTTCGATGATGATGTCGGGGCCGTAAGGAGTGGTCAGCTGCGGTAGTAATTCGGCAGGATCCGACGTTGTTGGGTTGATCGTCGCCGACGCACCAAGCTCTTTTGCGATTTCCAGCGACTGGTCACGTGGATCGATCGCAACCACCGTTGCTCCCGCCGCTTGCAGCACCTGGAGCGTGGCGAGTCCGACCACGCCACATCCAATGACCACCGCCGTATCGCCGACCGTGACCTGCGCGTTTTCGACTGCGTGAACAGCTACCGAAGTTGGCTCAGCCAGTGGAGCTTCTTCGTTACTGACGTGGTCGGGTAGGGGAATGACCTGTGAAGCCGGCCAGACTCCGTATTCGGCAAGTCCACCGTCGTCAGAGAATCCGAAGTTACGTCCGTTCTCGCAAAGCTGCGACGTGCCTTTTCGGCAAAAGAAACACGAGCCACAAACCCGCACATTCTCGACTGCCACCCGTGTGCCGATCTCGATCCCTGTGACGCCTTCACCAAGCTCTTCGACAACACCAGCAGCCTCGTGACCAAGCACGCGAGGTCCGCTTCGACTGAACATGCCGTGCTGCCACATTTCGATATCCGTCTGGCAGATCGATGAATAAGTCATCCGCAATAGCACTTCGCCAGCTTTGGGCGAAGGGGTCGGATACTCAGGATCGAACCGAATGTCGTTGGGTCCGTGAAGAACAATTGCTTGCATGGTGGTTATTTTTTGGACTGCTTCGTGGATGGTTTGAGGCGTAACTTTTCAAGTCTATGTACAAACCGAAGCTGAGCCACGCCGTTGTTACTGCATTTCTTGAGAAATGGTCGGGTGGTTCAGTTCGAAATCTCGAATACGTTGACTTCGGCTTTGTTTCGACCATCTACTCGTTCGAAACTTATAGCAAGGAATCGGGTCGAAGCGAAAAGCTGATCGCAAAGTTTTCGGCGCATGAGAATGCGGGTGGACAGGAGAAAAATCAGTTCGTTCATGAGCTAACGAAAGGCTCGAACCTCACCGTTGCTGAAATTCGCGAGGTTGGTGAAGTCGAGTTGCCGGTGTCGAATCCGACTCCCTACGACACCGAGAATTTTTCCTCAGACTCCTATCCGCTGACCTATTCGTTTATCCGCTGGATCGATGGCGAACACTTTCCTGATCTTCAGTTCAAACCAGCCGCTCCCTGGGTGCCGATCGCCATCGAGACGGTCGAGCAAATATCTGACATTGACATTTCGAGCACATCGGGTTGGGGATGGTTTGGTCCAGAGGGAATCGGGAAATTCAAATCCTGGCAAGAGCATCTTCTTAATTCTTGCTTCGACAAGTCGAAGAGTCGGCTTTATGCCCAGCATCGTGATCGATTTGAGGACGGGTTTCTGGAACTCGAAACTCACGAATATTTTTCGGGAAAGCTTCGCGATCTGGTAGAGAAGCTACCCGATGTGCGGAGGTGCCTGGTTCACACAGATTTCGGATGGGACAACGTACTTGTGAACGATGGTGCTGTTGAGGCGGTAATTGACTGGGACAACGCCGTATTCGGCGACGAGTTGTATGACCTGGTGCGAATCGGCGTTTACGCACCTGCGATCGATTTGAAATCGGTTGTTCGGGAGCGGTGGGAAGTCGAGAACCGTGACCTCGAACACTTCGATTTGCGGTGGGATGCTTGCGCCGTTCACATGATCGTGGATGTTCTCGACTGGTATGGGTGGTCGGAGAATCCAGCTTCGTACGCCTGGATGAAGGCACGTGGATTGGAGCTGTTGGGTGAAGGTCCGCCGGTGACAGAGCCAGTGCCCGGAAGTAGTTATGTGTTGTGACCTAGGTGAACTCGGATTTCCCTCACCTTGACCCTCTCCCTAAGGAGAGGGGATGCAGCACACCCGACCACACCTCACCACCGAAGATCCCTCCAGAAAGGTCGGAACGTGTCAATTCTCTCCCCGCGGATACGGGGAGAGTTAGTGAAGGGGATATTGCGACGCCGAGGCTGAGTCCAGATTTTTCGGGACGATCGCGTGTGACGATACGACCTAGTGCGTTACTGCGCCGGTTGCGGCTGGTTGGACCAGCTTGGTGTACTTGGCGAGAACACCACGGGTGTAGCCGTTGTCTCTTGGAGTCCACTTGGCAAGTCTGGCTTGTAGCTCTTCGTCGCTAATCTTGACGTTCAGCTCGAAGTTATCGAGGTCGACTTCGATTTCGTCACCGTCTTCGACAGCCGCAATTGGACCACCTACCGCAGCTTCGGGTCCAACGTGTCCAATCATTGATCCGTGGGATGCGCCCGAGAAACGTCCGTCGGTCATGAGCAGAACCTTTTCGCCGAGTCCTTGTCCGACGAGAGCGGCAGTTACAGACAGCATTTCTCGCATGCCAGGCCCGCCCTTTGGACCTTCGTATCGGATGATGATCGCATCACCTTCCTTGATGTCGCGTTTCTGAAGGGCGTCCATGACGCCTTCTTCGCCGTCGAACACGCGGGCAGGTCCACCGAATTTTTTACCGAACTGGTGACCTGCAACCTTGAGGATCGCTCCTTCAGGTGCGAGGTTCCCGAACAGGGTTACTAGTCCACCTGTCTCTGAAATCGGGTTTTCCACCGAGTAGAGAACTTCGTTTGGCTCGCCAACGTCGATGTGTGCGAGGTTCTCGGCGACAGTCTTACCTGTGACCGTCATGCAGTCACCGTGGAGCAAGCCAGCGTCGAGCAGTCGCTTCATTACATAAGGGATGCCACCAACTCGGTCCAAGTCGAGCATCACGTACTTTCCACCCGGCTTCATGTCAGCAATCAGCGGGGTGCGCATTGCAATGTCATGAATGTCCTTGAGAGTCAGCTCAACACCCATTTCGTGAGCAATTGCAGGCAAGTGCAAGGTGGTGTTTGTTGAACCACCCATTGCAACGACAACCGCAACGGCGTTTTCGAATGCTTCTCGGGTGAGGATATCGGAAGGCTTGATGTCCTTGCGGAGAAGCTCCATTACAGCGTGACCAGCTTCTCGTGAAGAAGCAAGCTTGCGCTGGTCGACGTTCGGCTCTGAAGCGGAACCCGGTAGTGAAAGTCCAAGTGCTTCACCAATAGAAGACATCGTGTTTGCCGTGAACATGCCACCGCAAGAGCCAGGACCAGGGCAAGCGTGCGACTCGATGGCGTAAAGCTCATCGGCATCGATTTCACCTGACTGGAACTGACCAACTGCTTCGAACACGCTCTGGATCTGGATGTCCTCGCCGTGAAGCGATCCCGGCATGATCGAGCCACCATAAATAAACACAGCGGGGATGTTGAGGCGAGCAATTGCCATCATTGCGCCCGGAAGCGACTTGTCACACCCTGCGACAGCGACTAGTCCGTCGTATCGCTCGGCGAAACAAACAGTTTCGATCGAGTCGGCAATAACTTCTCTCGAAACAAGTGATCCACGCATTCCCTCGGTACCCATCGAAATAGCGTCAGAGACGGTGATGGTTCCGAAAGTGAACGGGGTTCCCTGTGCTGCAAAGACGCCGCGCTTCACCTCTTCAACGAGAGGTTCGATACCTGCGTTACACGGGGTTACTTCATTGTGAGTAGAGGCGATTCCAACGAACGGAGCGGCAATGTCTTTGTCGCTGAGTCCCATCGCTTTCATCATCGACCGGTGAGGTGCACGGATGGCTCCCTCGGTGGTCTCCCAGCTTCGCCATTTGCCGGGTGCACGCTTTCCTTCACGTGAAGTGTTGAGTTTGTCCTGTGGATCGCTCGTGGTGGTCATGGTCTTGATTTGAAGTGATTCAGGCGCCAGTTTCGAGCGCCAAACTTGTTAATTCGCGGTTGGTAATGGTACACGCAGATGGGGCTGATTTCTCAGATTGAAGCGAACTGAACGTATACTCTGCGCTCATCAAAATTTGTCAGAACCGAGAGAGTATCGAGATGAGCCAGATCGAGATGGTCGCTGAAGACCTGTTTTTTCCTGAAGGACCGCGCTGGAATGAGCGCGACTCAAAGTTGTATTTCAGCGACATCATGGCTGGCAAGGTTTCGAGACTTGATGACTCGGGGAACGTGGAAACCGTTTTTGAACCCGGCGAATTTCCTAGTGGACTTGGCTTTCTTGAGAACGGTGATTTGCTGGTTGTCGCCACTGAGAGCCATGAGATAGTTCGGCTGACCGCAGAGCAGGTTGCTGCCGGTGGTCAAACTCGGTCTGAATCAACTCATCACGCTGATATTTCGACTCCGTTCGGCACAGGCAATAACGACATGGTTGTCGGCCCAGATGGGACTGCTTACGAAGGTGCCTATCTACCGGGTCTTAGTGAAGAAGAACCGCCTGGACCCCGCAACATGCCGCAGTTCGGAAATATCGTTGTGGCGCGTCCTGACGGTAGTTCCGCGGTTGTGGCTGATCGTGTTTGCTTCCCGAACGGTGGAGTCATCACTCCCGATGGAAAGACTTTGATTGTTGCTGAAACTTTTGCGTTCACATTGACTGCGTGGGACATCAACGACGATGGAACGTTATCGAACCGACGTCCGTTTGCTGATGTTGCTGTTCCAACAGATGGGATTGCGTTGGACGACGAGGGCTGTGTTTGGGTTGCGTGCCCTTACTTCCAGTACGGCGACTCAGGTGGCTGGATACGAGTGGCTGACGGAGGTGAGATCAAGCAGGTGATCGAGCTGGAAAACCCCGACAAAAGTGCTTATGCCTGCATGCTGGGTGGTGAGGATGGTCAAGATCTGTTTCTGTGTGAGTCGACCGTGTTGGGTCGCGAGCGATTCCAGGGGGACGGTCGAATCAGGAAGATTCGTGTCGACGTGCCGAGGGCTGCGAATCAGTTCTAGTTCGTGCGACCCTTCGACAAGCTCAGGATGACGGAGCGATCAAGGTCCGGAAATCCTGAACGAAGACTTTCGGCTTGAATCGAACATTTCGGTGTCGAGTCGGATCATCAACGGGACCATGTGGTCGAGCGCTACCGCGTCAGCAAGTGATCCGCAGTTCACGGGTTTGAAACCGATACCTTCGATTAGTTCTTCGACCGCGGTCATCGCACCTTCGTCATCTCCGGCATAGTGAACTTCTCTGGCTTCACCGGATGAGTCAGCTGGCTCGGTCAAAGTGGGGGAAAAATTTGTCTTGAACGCCGCGACAACTCGCGCACCTTCGCCAATGATCGACTCAGTTACCTGGGCGCCAGACGAACCATCGTTTGGCTGGGCCCCGAATGGGTTAGTGATGTCGATGACAATCTTGTTCCTCAGTGAATCAGCGAACTTTCGCGCCACCGCCGCAACCTCGCCGTAGGGCAGAGTGATGATCACTATTTCACCCGCGTCGATCGCAGCTTGAACCCCGTAAATCCTCGATTCGGTTCCTACCGCCTCGTGGAAATCGTTCTTTGTTTCGGGTCGACGTGAGCCGAATGCGACAAAGTGCCCGGCTGCCAAAAATGCCCGCCCGAGGTTCAGGGCCATTCTGCCGGTTCCAATGATTCCAATACGAGGTTTGCGCGATGAAGTACTCATGGCTGCGAGTGTAGGTATGGGTAGGGCGGAGCGCAACGCAGATTTACGAGGTCGAACGAGGGTTTGTTAGTCGCGATCGTGACAAAGTCACTCAGCTAAGTGGCGCACTATCCCCCTCTCTAACTCTCCCCGTTCCGCGGGGAGAGGACCGGAACCGTAATTCTCTGACCCTTTCCAGTCCGGAAAGGGAATAAGCGATTGCCACCTAAACAAGTGTTTATCTCGCGGCTCCGCGAGAGTACATTTCTTAACCGTGCTCGTCAGGTGGGCACATTGGAATTACTAGCGACCGAAATTTGTTGAAATGACCGATTACCTTCCGCTTCCTGGCACCCCAGTCGATGAACTGGACACACCTTGCATCGTCGTTGATCTAGACGTTGCTGAGTCGAACATTGCCAAGCTTCAGGCAGCTGCCAATGAAATGGGAGTCGACGTTCGACCGCACTCCAAAACTCACAAGAGCCCCTACTGGGCACGCAAGCAAATGGAAGCCGGGGCAATCGGCATTTGCTGTGCAAAAGTCGGCGAGGCAGAGGTAATGGTTGAGGCCGGTGTTCAGGAAGTGATGATCCCGAACCAGGTAATCGGCAAGCGAAAAATTGCTCGAGTGGTCGCCCTCGCCAATACCGCGAATGTAGTGGTAGCAGTTGAAGATTCATCGAACGTTGATGATCTTTCCGAAGCAGCTAGCTCTGCGGGCGCTGAACTCGGTGTGATCATCGAGATCAACGTTGGCATGAACCGCTGTGGTGTCGACCCAGAAGCTGCCGTGGCGCTTGCCAAACAGGTTGACGATGCCCCAGGTCTTCGTTTCGACGGACTGATGGGATACGAAGGTCACACCGTTGCAGAACGTGATTACGAAACCCGCAAGATCAACGCTGAGAACGCAATGGCGATTCTCAACTCGGCAGCCTCAAACATTCGTGATGCTGGAGTTGATGTGAAGATCGTTTCAGCAGCCGGAACCGGTACTTACAACATCTCGGGTAACGTCGATGGCGTGACTGAATTGCAGTGTGGTTCCTACATATTCATGGACGGTGACTACCTCGAAGTGTTCAATGATTTCGAGCCAGCACTTACTGTGCTTTCGACCGTTATTTCTCGACAGCAAGATGATGTCGCAATTACCGACATGGGACTGAAGTCAATTTCGATCGACCGTGGTCTTGCTGAGATTGTTTCGCCAGCTGGAGCGTCGATCATCAAGCACTCGGAAGAGCACACTCAGGTGAGTTTGCCTGATGCGTCAACGCAATCGCTGAAAGTCGGTGACAAGGTTCAGGCACGACCGACTCACGGTGACACGACCATCAACTTGCACGAGTACTACTTTGGTATTCGAAACGGCAAGCTTGAGCAGGCAATCCCGATCCCAGGCCGAGGTAAATTCCGCTAGGTCGGGAATTTCTTAGAGCTCAGACGAAGCGGCGGTCACGTGATCGATCGCCGCTATGCCCAGTTTTAGTACGTCTTCAGGCGGTACACGATCGTCCCCGTTCGGTGTTTTAAACGAGACGCCTGAATTGAGCTGATCTCGCGAAACCCAGATCCATTGATCCGGTGCTGGGGGGCGTGTTCCATTTGGTGAAATCACCCGAGTGAAATAGATGTGATCGATGTGCTGGTGTTCGCCATGCTCAACATCGACTACGTTTTCGATCATGATGCTATGCGGCGCATCGACCTGTTCAAGATTTGAGATATCGAGGCGTTCGTATGTCGGGACTATCTCAGCTTCAAATCCCGTTTCTTCCATGATTTCTCGAAGTGTGGTCTGGACAGGGTCTTCGTTCGGATCTACATGACCGCCAGGCGGCAACCACTCTTGAACTTTTTTGTGCCAATGGAGAAGTGTGGCATCGCCGTGAACGACGAACCCGGTTGCGGTGAAGTGTCTTATCTGGGACATATGAAAAGGGTACCCGCGAACGAGTCGAAGGATCAGCTAATTGTTGACGGTCGATCGCCGCGAAGAGCGTAGTGCGCCAATGAGAACGGGCGAGATCCCTCCGCTGCGGTCGGGATGACAACCGCACCCAATCGAAGGTCCCCCGGCAAGCTCAAGAACTCGAGACCCTGAATCAAGTTCAGGATGACGGAAACCGGTTCAGGCACGAAAATTCGAGAATCGCTTAAATATCGCAAGACGCGAGTAGGCCCACCGGGGCAACACGGACATTTGCGTCTCATGCTGACCGGGTGGGCCTACTCCGGAGGTGCCCTGCTGTAGGGCGCCCTACGTTAGTGCTGGGCACCT
>Ga0181585_10001624_pt1 | contig 19826 bp, 22 predicted proteins | sample 071ome_29_FD_132469 | JGI IMG/M metagenome (GOLD analysis project Ga0181585, IMG submission 132469) | Coastal salt marsh microbial communities from the Groves Creek Marsh, Skidaway Island, Georgia - 071407BT metaG (megahit assembly) | ecosystem: Environmental > Aquatic > Marine > Intertidal...
CGCGGGTTGTGCGCCCAAGCGCCGTTGGCTGGCGCAACGCAGGCTGTTGCCGCGCACCTCAAAGGTGTTTTGCCATGAGGTGGTTTGGGCGATTGGGTCGCCGTAACAGTCCACCCAAGGCCCGGGCCGCAGCCAAAGGGTGAGGCGGTTGCCCCGCACTTGCATGGCGTTGGCATGGCGCACCTGGCTTTGTATCCACCCCAGCGCGCGGGTTTGGCCCAGCCATTGGCTGCTGGCTTGGCGCGCTTGTTGGGCACTGGCTTGCAGTTGGGCCAGGGCCGGCAGCAACGCCGCCATGACCGGGCCCACCAAGGCGGTGGCGGCCAGCATGTCGAGCAAGGTGCTGCCGCCGTTTGGCACGGTGGGCTTAGCCAAACCAGCAACGCCTGGCCAAGGGTTGGGCGGGTTGCGCGCGATCAACCAAGCTGATGCACCACTGGCTGGCACCATGCAGGGCGGTGCTTAACTCCACCCTGGCCTGTACCGATGGCAGCATCGTGCGTTGGGTTTGCTGCCAGTCGTCCCACCACCACGCCGCAAAGTTGCTTGGGCTGCATGGTGCGGTTTGGCAATCGGCGCCACGTGGCCCATGCCGCGCCGCTTGCCAGTCGGCGGTCGTCATGTACGGTGCGAGCAGACGAAAACGTGCGTTCCAGTCGTCAAGCAAGCGCTCGGCCAAGCGCTGTTGCTGCTGTTGCCGTTGCCACACCAGCGCCTGACGCTGCACACCGTGCCACGTGGCCACGGCTGTGGCCGTGACGGTAAGCGCCAGCAGCGCTTCGAGCATGGCGTAGCCGTGGGCCGGTCGCCGTGTCATGGCGTGTGTGGTGCGATGCGCATGCGGCCCAACACCGACACCGTGGCGCGCCATGCGGTGGGCGCGTGCTTGGCGGTTAAGTGCAAGCTTTGCCATTGTCGGGTTTGGCCCGACGGCGCAAACGTAACAAAGGTGCCTCTGTTGCTGCTGACCTGCACCCCCACAGGCCAGCTCGCTTGCTGCCACGGGGGGGTGGTGTCGTCTTGCGTAATCGCCCAGCCGCAGGGCCATGCATGAGAACCGGTGGGGCCAGGTGCGGGGGCGGCAGCACACGCGCTGGCTGGCAGCGCGCGCAGCGTAACCGGGCGCTGGCGTTGGGCAGCATGCAGCTGGGCCAGCCAAACCGCGCGTTGCAGCCCCGAGACGGCAAGCTCAAGGCGCTGTTGGGCTTGCTGCGCTTGCCAAGCCGGTAACGCCGCACTGGCCAACAGTGCCATGAGGGCAACGGCAATCAGTGCGTCGAGCAGTGTCAAGCCGCCCTGACGGTTGCATGGGGTGGAGGGGTCAGCGGCCTTTGTCGTGCAACGCGTCCACCGCGTCGCGGAAATCGTCAACATCTTCAAAGTTTCGATACACGCTGGCAAAGCGCACGTAGGCTACTTTGTCTAGGCGCTGCAGTTCGGCCATGACCCACTCGCCCAGGCGCAGCGCGTTAACCTCGCGCTCGCCGCTGCCGCGCAGCCGGGACTCAATGTGATCAATGGCGCTTTCTATCTGCTGCACGCCCACCGGACGTTTGCGCAGGGCGATGTGCAGAGAGCTTTGAAGTTTTCTTCGGTCAAATTCGGTGCGCCTGCCGTCGCGCTTGACCACCATGGGCAAGGCCAATTCGGCGCGTTCGTAGGTGGTGAAGCGCCGCTCGCAGTTTTGGCAACGCCGACGCCGCCGAATCGAGCTGTCGTCGTCGGCGGTGCGGGTTTCGGCAACCTGGGTGTCAGGCTGTCCGCAAAACGGGCACTTCATGCGGCGCGCGGTAAACCGGAAAAGCTGCGGTAAGCTGCGCCACGCGGGCGCGCACAGCTTGCAATTGTTCGGGTTGGTTGTGGGCCTCTAGCGCATCGGCAACCAGGTTGGCGGTGAGTTCGGCCTCGGCAACGCCAAAGCCTCGCGTGGTCATGGCAGGGGTGCCCAGCCGCACACCGCTGGTGACCATGGGCTTTTCGGGGTCGTTGGGGATGGCGTTTTTGTTAACCGTAATGTGCACCTCGCCCAACACCGCCTCGGCTTGTTTGCCGGTGAGGCCCTTGGCGCGCAAATCAACCAACATCACGTGGCTTTCGGTGCCACCGCTGACAATGCGCAAACCGCGCCGTGTAAGGGCGCTGGCCATGGCTTGAGCGTTGGCAATGACTTGTTGTTGGTACACCTTAAAGGCGGGCTGCAGTGCCTCGCCAAAAGCCACGGCCTTGCCAGCGATCACGTGCATCAACGGGCCACCCTGCAGACCCGGAAACACCGCGCTGTTGATGGCTTTTTCGTGCTCGGCTTTCATTAAGATGATGCCGCCGCGCGGGCCCCGCAGACTTTTGTGGGTGGTGCTGGTCACAACGTCGGCATGTGGCACCGGATTGGGGTAAACGCCTGCGGCCACCAAGCCGGCGTAGTGCGCCATGTCAACCAAAAAGATGGCGCCCACTTCTTTGGCAACCTGCGCAAAGCGCGCAAAGTCAATGTGCAGGCTGTACGCCGAGGCACCGGCAATGATGAGCTTGGGCCGCACCTTAAGGGCGGTGGCATGCATGGCGTCGTAGTCAATGGTTTCGTTGGCGTTGAGCCCATAGCTGGCCACGTTGAACCATTTGCCGCTTAGGTTCAGCGGCATGCCGTGGGTGAGGTGGCCACCTTCGGCCAAGCTCAGGCCCATGATGGTGTCGCCCGGCTTTAAAAAAGCCAAAAACACCGCTTGGTTGGCCGAGGCGCCACAGTGGGGCTGCACATTGGCGGCGTCGGCACCAAACAACGCCTTGGCCCGGTCAATGGCGAGTTGCTCCACCACATCCACGTGTTCACAACCGCCGTAATAGCGTTTGCCGGGGTAGCCCTCGGCGTATTTGTTGGTCAGCTGGCTGCCTTGCGCGGCCAGTACGGCGGGCGAGGTGTAGTTTTCGCTGGCAATCAGTTCAATGTGGTCTTCTTGCCGTTGGTGCTCGGCCTCCAAGGCGGCAAACACCTCGGGGTCGGCTTGAGCAAGGGAAGGGCTGTGACTAAACATGCGTGGCGTGTCCGGTAAGAAGATGGGTTGTATTTTAGCCCGCGAGCGTCTGTGGCTTAGGCACGCGCGGCCACGCGCTGCAAGCGTTGGTGCAGGGTCATGATGCGTTGCGTCACGGCCGCTGGGTCGTCGCGCATGCGGGCGGTGTAGCGCAACAAACCCGCCTCGAGGTCGGGGTTAACGGCCCAGGCGTCGCGCAGCAACAAAGCGCCCACGCGAAAGTTGGCCACCGCGTCGAAGCGCGCGTTGTTGCCCCCGTAGGGCAGCCATTGGGCGTCGCCGCCCAAAGGCGGGGTCAGCATCACCCCCACGGCACCGCTGCCGTTGTCCGCCAACGGGTTAAAGCGCGATTGCACCGCCGCTGTCGCCAGCAATACCAACGGGTCCATGTGCCACTGCTCGGCCAGGGCGTAGGCCTCGGCCACCAGCGCCCGCATCGGCTGACGGCCGACGCGGTACTGTCGCCCCAGCCAGCGTGTGACGCGCGACTGCTCGGCCGAAAAATCGTCGGCGGTCTCCACCGAGCGCGACACATCAACCAGCTGCAACAAGCGGTACTCCAACACCGACTGCAGGCGCGGCTGCAACGCAATCACCACCGCCACCAGCAGCAGCGCGCCGCCCACAATGGCCAGGGCATCAACAACCCGTTGTTGGTACGTCATGCTGGGTTCATGGCTGGGCCCGGCTCGCGCTGCCAGCCTTGGGGGCCCAGGCTGAGCACGTGACCGCGCGGTGGGGTGGCGCTGGCGTCCCAGTCGGTTAGCACCACACGCGGGCAACCACTGGGCAACGTGTCGTGGCTGGGCCGGTGGGTATGACCGTGCACCACCAGTGTGGCCTCGGCTTGGCGGGCGGCGGCGTCGACCGCCTTAAGGTTGACGTCGGCCGGTTGTTCGCGCTGGGCCTGGCGGGCTTGGCTGGTTTGGCGCATGGCGCGGCCTTGCTGTAGCCGTTGCGCCAGGCTTTGGCGCAAAAACTGCCGCTGCCAGTCGGGGTGACGCACCTCGGTTTTAAAGCGTTGGTAGTCGGTGTCGTCGGTGCACCAACCGTCGCCGTGCGACAGCACAATGCGCTGCGCGCCCCAGCACAGCAACGTGGGGTCGGGGAGGGCGTGCATGCCGGTGTGCTGCATCAGGGGTTGTTGCGCTAGAAAATCACGGTTACCCACCATGAAGTACACCGGGCGCTGCGCCGCCCATTGGGTGAGGTGGGCCACTTGCTGCTGCCAAAACGCCACTTCAGCTTGCTGCGTGGCCGACAGTGAGGTTGAGGGTTGCAACGCGTCGTCGCCCACCCACAGCTCAAAAAAATCGCCCAGTACAAAAAGCGCGTCAAACTTGCTGGCCTGCAGCGCCTGCACCCACGCGCTGGCCGTGGCGGGCTGGCTTAAATCAAGGTGCAGATCGGAGATCAGCGCCACCCGCCGCCAATCGGGCTGGGCGTGCAGGGTGTGCATGGTGTGGCGCTGGGCTAGCGCACCACGGCGCGTTCAATCACCACGGCTTGCAGCGGCACATCGTCATGAAAGCCTTTGCGCCCAGTGGGCAGGCTGCGTATGGCGTCTACCACCTCGGTGCCTTCAATCACCTTGCCAAACACGGCGTAGCCCCAGCCCGAGGGGGTTTGCGCGGTGTGATTTAAAAAGTCGTTGTCGGCCACATTGATAAAAAACTGTGCCGTGGCCGAGTGTGGGTCTTGGGTGCGTGCCATGGCCAGCGTGTAGCGCTGGTTGGTTAGGCCGTTGGTGGCTTCGTTGGCAATCGGGGCCTGGGTGGGCTTTTGATTCATGTCGGCGTCAAAGCCACCGCCCTGCACCATAAAGCCGTCGATGATGCGATGAAAAATGGTGCCGTCGTAGTGCCCGCTGGTGACATAAGACAGAAAATTGGCGGTGCTCTGTGGCGCTTGCTCGGCGTTGAGCTCGATCACAATCGTGCCGTGGCCAGTAAGGTGCAGTTCAACAACCGGTTGCGTCATGGGGCGGGTTCCTTGTGCCTTGGATGTTAGGGGTTGGCGCGCGCCGGGGTGGGCGAGAGCCATGTTAAGTTTTTTTTTGCCAACTCGAACCCCGGGTTCGCCCGAAGCGCCTGTTCAAAGGCTTGCTTTGCCTCGGCCGATTGGCCGAGTGCGGCCAGTACCAACCCCAAATTGTTGTGCGCCTCGGGCAGCTCGGGGTAGCGCTTGGTCATGTTTTCAAAGGTTGCCCGGGCTTGGCCCAACTGCTGCGTTTGCGCTTGTGCCACGCCGAGCAGCAACTGCCAGCGTGCGTCGTTGGGGCTTTGCTTGTGGGCGGTTTGGGCCGCTTGCAGCAACTCCCCCCATTTGCCTTGCTGCGCCATTTGCTGCGCCGCTTGGTAACCAACTGGCTCTGCCGCAAGCGTTGGCATGAGCCAAGAGCCCAGAACCAGCAGCGCCAACACAAAAGGCTTACTCCATGCATTCATGGGGCGCATTGTAACCAGCGCACCCGCCGCGCGTCAGACTTAGAATGCGTGCTCCGCGCCCAGGCCCCTGCTGAAAAAACACCGCTCGGCTGTTGACGGAATATGTCGCTAAGTCTTTACAACACCCTCACCAAAACCGTCGAGCCATTTGTGCCGCGCCAGCCCGGGCAGGTGCAGATGTACGTGTGCGGCATGACGGTGTACGACCTATGCCACGTTGGCCATGCACGCTCCATGGTGGCTTTTGATGTGGTGCAACGCTGGCTTAAGGCACTGGGCTACCGCGTTACTTATGTGCGCAACATCACCGACATCGACGACAAAATCATTCAACGCGCGGTGGCCAACGGTGAGCCCATTGGCGCCCTTACGGCGCGCATGATCGAGGCCATGAACACCGACGCCGACGCGCTGGGCGTGCAGCGGCCCAGCCACGAGCCGCGCGCCACGGATCACATTGGCGGCATGGTGCAACTGGTGCAAACCTTGCAAGCCCAGGGCTTGGCCTACCCCAGTGGCCAGGGCGACATGCTGTATGCCGTGCGCCAGTTTGCAAACTACGGCGCATTAAGCGGCAAAACGCTGGACGAGCTGCGCGCCGGCGAGCGGGTGGCCGTGGACCAAGGCAAACGTGACCCGCTTGATTTTGTGTTGTGGAAAGCCGCCAAGCCCGACGAGCCCGAAGACGCCAAGTGGGACAGCCCGTTTGGACGTGGCCGACCGGGCTGGCACCTGGAGTGCTCGGCCATGAGCTGCGCGTTGTTGGGCGAGTCGTTTGACATTCACGGCGGTGGTGCGGATTTGCAGTTTCCGCACCACGAAAATGAAATTGCGCAAAGCGAAGGCGCCAGCGGTCAGCCCTTGGCGCGTTATTGGATGCACAACGGCTTTGTGCGGGTGAGCGACGAGAAGATGTCCAAAAGCTTGGGCAACTTTTTTACGATTCGCGACGTGCTGCAAACCGTAGACGCCGAAACGCTGCGCTTTTTTATTGTGCGGGCCCACTACCGCAGCGCGCTGAACTACGGCATGGATCACCTCAAAGACGCGCGCACCGCGCTGCGCCGCTTGTACACCGCGTTGTCGCAGGTGCGCCCCGAGCCGGTCACGTTGGATTGGCAGGCCAACGCACACGCCCAAGCCTTTGCGCGCGCCATGAACGACGACTTTGGCACCCCTGCTGCGGTGGCGGTGTTGTTTGACTTGGCAACCGAGGTTAATCGCACCGGCAATGCACAGGCCGCCGGTTGGCTGCGCGCACTGGGCGGCGTGCTGGGGTTGCTGCAAGACGACCCGCAAGCCTACTTGCAGCGAGGCGCCGGTGCCCAAGCCCCCAACACCACCGACATTGAAGAGCAAATTGCCCAGCGTGCGGCCGCCAAACAGGCCAAAGACTACGCCCGCGCCGACGCCATTCGACAAGCACTGCTTGAGCAAGGCATTACGCTTAAAGACAGCCCCAGCGGCACCACCTGGGAGCGCACCTAGTGGCTGGCCCGCGCAAGGCGCTGCAGCAGCCCACCTACTGGGACGACGCGCGTGCGCACCTGATGAAGCGCGACCGTGTGCTGCGCAAACTGCTGCCCAAATACCAACAAGGCATGTTGGAGTCGCGCGGCGATGCGTTTGTTACGCTGGCACGCAGCATCGTGGGCCAACAAATTTCGGTGCGCGCCGCGCAAGCGGTATGGGATAGGTGCGAGGCGGCTTTACCGCGGTTTACCCCCAAGCAGGTGGTCGCCATTGAACCCACCGCCTTACGCGCCGCTGGGCTTAGCCAGCGTAAGGTGGAATACATACAGGATTTGGCCCAGCATTTTGTGGACGGGCGGCTGCACGCCAAACAATGGCAGCACATGGACGACGAAGCGATCATTCGCGAGCTTGTGACGGTGCGTGGCATTGGGCGGTGGACGGCGGAGATGTTTCTGATTTTTTATTTGCTCCGGCCCGACGTGCTGCCGTTGGACGACATCGGGCTGCTGGCAGGCATCAGTCAGCTGTATTTTTCGGGTGAGGCGGTCAGCCGCAGCGAGGCGCGCGAAGTTGCGCAGGCCTGGGCGCCCTACCGCAGCGTGGCAACTTGGTATATTTGGCGGTCGCTGGATCCGCTGCCCGTGGCCTACTAGGCGTGCGGCTCGGTTTGGCCGGAGAACACACCCCGTGAGCAAAAAAAACTTTCTCGATTTTGAGCAACCGATTGCCGAACTTGATAAAAAAATCGAGGAACTGCGCTATGTGCAAGACGAGTCGGCGGTGGATATCAGCGACGAAATTGAGCAGCTGAGCAAAAAAAGCGAACAACTTACCAAAGACATCTATGCCCAGCTCACGCCTTGGCAAATCACTCGTATTGCGCGCCACCCCGACCGCCCGTACACGCTGGACTACATTGGCGCGTTATTTACCCATTTCACCGAGCTACACGGTGACCGCCACTTTGCCGATGACCTAAGCATTGTGGGCGGGTTGGCGCGCTTGGGCGGACAAGCGTGCGTGGTGCTGGGCCATCAAAAGGGGCGCGACACCAAAGAGCGCGGCTTGCGCAACTTTGGCATGAGCAAGCCCGAGGGCTACCGCAAGGCGTTGCGCATCATGAAGCTGGCCGAAAAATTTAAGCTGCCCGTTTTTACTTTTGTCGATACCCCTGGCGCCTACCCCGGCATTGACGCCGAGGAGCGCGGCCAGTCTGAGGCGATCGGGCGCAACATTTTTGAAATGGCGCAGCTCGAGGTGCCCATTGTCTCCACCATCATTGGTGAGGGTGGCTCGGGCGGGGCGTTGGCGATTGCCGTGGCCGATTCGGTGCTGATGATGCAATACGCCGTGTACTCCGTGATCAGCCCGGAGGGCTGCGCCTCAATTTTGTGGAAAACCGCTGAAAAGGCCGAAACCGCCGCCGAGGCCTTGGGCATCACCGCCGCCAGGCTCAAGGGCCTGGGGCTGGTGGACCGAGTGGTGACCGAACCCCTGGGCGGGGCCCATCGCGACCCGGCCGCTGCTGCCGCCGCCCTGCGCCGCGCCTTGCTTGATAGCCTGCGCGAGGTGGCCGATTTGTCCACCGAGGCCTTGCTGCAGCGGCGCCACGAGCGGCTACAAAGCTATGGCCGTTTCACCGAAGCCCCCAGCGCCTAGCGCGGCGCTACAACAAGCCGCTGCCCAGGCCTGGCAGCGCCACCAAGGGCAGGGCCAGTTGGCTGTGGCCTACAGCGGCGGCGCCGACTCCACCGCGCTGTTGTTGGCTGCCTGCAGCGTTCGCCCAGGCCATGTGCTGGCGCTGCACGTTAACCACCAACTGCAGCCCGCAGCCAAGCACTTTGAAGCGCACGTACGCGTGCAGTGCCAAGCATGGGGCGTGCCGCTGCAAGTGCTTGGGATCAACGCCCAGCCCGCCCCAGGTCAAAGCCCAGAAGACGCCGCGCGCAACGGCCGCTACCTGGCGTTGGCACAAGCGGCAAGCCAAGCCGGTGCCTGCCAAGTGTGGCTTGGCCAGCACGCCGACGACCAGGTGGAAAGCCTGTTGCTGGCCCTTACCCGCGGGGCGGGTGTGGCCGGCTTGGCCGCCATGCCTGAGCACATGCAACGGCACGGCTGCACTTTTGTGCGGCCGTTGCTGCAGTGGCCAGGTGCTGCGCTGCGCGACGAGGTGCAGCGTGCCGGCGCGCCCTTTGTGGACGACCCCACCAACCGCGATACCCAACGCACCCGCAACCGCTTGCGCCACCAGGTGGTGCCGCCATTGCTGCAGGCTTTTCCGCAGGCACGCGAAACACTGGCGCGCAGCGCACGCCACGCCGCCCACGCACACCAGCTGCTGGGCGAACTCGCGGCAATGGACTTGCAACAAACCGGTAACCCGCCCGCCATTGCCGCGCTGCAAGCCCTGGGGACAGCGCGCCAAGCCAATGTGCTGCGCCATTGGCTGCTGGTGCACCACGAGGCGCGCGCCTCCACCGCACAACTTGGCGCGTTGCAGCAGCAACTGCAAGCCTGCCGTACCGCTGGGCACGGTATTTCGCTTAAGGTGGGGCACGGCATGGTGCAGCGCCAAGGCACCCACTTGCACTTTGAGCCACTTTTATAATCAAAGGCTTCGCACTTTTCTGGCGCGCCTGGCGGGCGCCTCACCATGGCATTAATTGTTCACAAATACGGCGGCACCTCAATGGGCTCGGTGCAACGCATTCAAAGCGTGGCCAAGCGCATTGCCAAATGGCACCGCGCCGGCCACCAATTGGTGGTGGTGCCCTCTGCCATGGCCGGCGAAACCAATCGCTTGCTGGGCCTTGCCGCTGAATTGGCCCCGCCCAAGCCCGGTGCGGCGCACGCGCGTGAGCTGGACATGCTTGCCGCCACCGGTGAACAAGTGTCGGTGGGCTTGTTGGCCATTGCCTTGCACGCCCAAGGTGTGCCGGCCATTAGCCTAACCGGTTGGCAGGTGCCGGTGCGAACCAACAGCGCCCACACCAAAGCCCGCATTGAAAGCATAGACGACACCCGCATACGTGCCGAACTGGCGCAGGGCCAAGTGGTGATCGTGACCGGCTTTCAAGGCGCGGATGCGCAACACAACATCACCACCCTTGGGCGTGGTGGTTCAGACACCTCGGCCGTGGCCGTGGCCGCCGCCCTTCAAGCCGACGAATGCCTGATATACACCGACGTAGACGGCGTGTACACCACCGACCCACGCATCGTGCCCGAGGCGCGCCGGCTGGCGCGCATCAGCTTTGAAGAAATGCTAGAGATGGCCAGTTTGGGCAGCAAAGTGTTGCAAACCCGATCGGTGGAATTTGCGGGCAAGTACAAAGTGCCGCTGCGGGTGCTGTCAAGCTTTACCGAGCCCGACATCGATTTAACCCAAGAGGCCCAGTCGGGCACCCTGATCACATTGGAAGACCCCCACACCATGGAACAAGCCATCGTCTCCGGCATTGCCTTTAATCGCGACGAAGCCAAAATTTCTTTGCTGGGTGTGCCCGATACCCCAGGCATTGCCTACCGCATTTTGGGTGAAGTGGCGCAGGCCAACATTGAGGTGGACATGATTATTCAAAACGTCAGCACCGAAGGCCGCACCGACTTTAGCTTTACCGTGCACCGCAACGACTACGCCAAAGCCATGGACCTGCTGCAGGCCAACGTGGCGGGTGAACTGGGTGCCTCGAATGTGGTGGGCGACCCGCGCATTTGCAAAGTGAGCATTGTGGGCATTGGCATGCGCAGCCATGCCGGGGTAGCCAGCAAAATGTTTAGGGCCCTAAGCGAAGAAGGCATCAACATACAAATGATCAGCACCTCGGAGATCAAAACCTCGGTGGTACTGGACGAGAAATACATGGAGCTGGCGGTGCGCGCACTGCACCGCTCTTTTGACCTCGACGAGGCCGACGCCGACCGGGTTTAACCCAAGCGCCCGCAGCCCGCTTGGGGTACCAATGGCATAATACGGCGCAACGGAGCGATGACCGAGAGGCTGAAGGTGCTCCCCTGCTAAGGGAGTATGCGGCTTAAAACTGCATCGAGGGTTCGAATCCCTCTCGCTCCGCCACATTATCAATAAAGAAGCGGCTTTCGGGCCGCTTTTTTATTGACTTGCCCATTTCCCCCCTTCAAACCAGCGGGTGATTGTTCCGCTACACCGCCCCGGTGTATTCGCCGCGCGCCGGGTAGTTTTTGGCCACAGCAAAGTCGATGGCGCCCAACAGATCCTGGAACGAGGGGCGGGCAAACGGCATGGTTTGAGTCGAGCCGTAGTACAGGGTGCCGTCTGGGCGAACTATAAACACGCCGGGTTCGCTGAACAGCGCCGGTTCGTCAATGCCAATCGATGTTGCCCCGCGTGAGGCGCTGATGTACAAGCCCCACTGCCGCGCCGAGGGCAAGCTGAGCTGGTAGCCCACAGGCAGGTGTTCGGCGTTGATTTTGTCGGCCATGGCCTGGGCTCGTTCGTTGTCGTCGGCGCTTACAGCCACAACCTGCACGCCGCGCTTTTCAAACTCCGGCATCAGGCGTTCGAGCTCCATGAGGTACTTGGCGCAAATCGGGCAGTGCAGGCCACGGTAAAACACAATCAGGTCAAAGGTTGGCGCGGGGGCCGCACCCAGAACAAAGCGCCCACCCTTAACCAGTGGCACGTTTAAAGCGGGTACGGGTTGTCGCGGTGTCAGAGCCAAGGTGCTCATGGTGTGTCCTTGTAAGGGCCAATCATGGGCACCATGATAGGTTGGCCGGGCGTGGTGCATCCAGTATCGCAGCACTTGCCCGGTTGGCGGTTGCGCGTAATCGGGCGCGCGGGGTCGGTGGTCAGCACACCACGATCCAGCAGGCGCTCCACCAGCTCCACTTTGTTGGCCAGCGGGTATTGGCGATAAATTTCTTTTTTCATGGCCTCGGGGGACCCACCACCGTGCAGGCTGATCACGGAGTACCACCCGCCTTGGTAGGAGGCGGTCAGGTCTTCCATAAAGCGTGCCACCTCAATGCGTTTGTCGTAGGGCACGCTGGGGTTGGCACGCAGCACCTCGGCCAGGGTCGCGGCGGTGGCGGGGTTGTGGTCTTCATCCGGGCCGGGCAGGGTAACAATTAAGCCACCCGAGACCTCGTGGGCCAAGCGGTGCATGTCGTAAATTTGTGTTGCCAGTAACAACTTGCCAATGTTGGCAAACACCGGCTCTGGCATAAACGTGCCGCTGTAGGCATCGCGTTCGCCGTACACGCTGGCGGCAACGCCGCAGGCATAAAAGCCTTCCACAATCTTAATCAGCTGAACCATGGGTTCGCGCAAATTGGATTCTTGCTCGGGGTCAAAGCCATTGGCCTCGCACATGAGTGCGGCCGATCCAATCAGCAAATCGCCAAAGCCGGCGCGCGCGGCGATGCAGGTTTGGCGGTGGTGGGTGGCGTAGCTTTGCGTGAGCACATGGGAGTGCTCCCATTGCCCGGCGTAAAACACCCGCTCCCAGGGCACAAAGACGTTATCAAAAATCACCACACCGGTGGATTGCCCGTAGCGCCGCGAAAACAGCGCCGCGCCGTGTTCTACCTTGTCGCCTGGCCGCCCTGCGGGTCGTGCCACCACGGTTACCCCTTCGGCGTCAATTGGTACCGCGCAGCACACCGCAAAAGCGGCGTCGTTGGCGCCCATGTTGCGGCAAGGCATCACCAGCAACTCGTGCATGTAGGGCGCGCCCGTCACAATCGCCTTGGTGCCTGAAATCACCACGCCCTTGGCGTTGCGGCTAACCTCGTGCACGTAGGCGTCGGGGTTGGCTTGCTGGTGTGGCTTAAGCGACCGGTCGCCCTTGGCATCGGTCATGGCAATGCCCAGGCTTAGGTCACGTTGCTGCACCGTTTGCAGGTAGGCTTGAAAGCGTTGGCTGTGTTCGGTGCTGCCTTGGGCGTCGTCAATCCGTGCCGCCACTTGGGCAATGGCGTTGAGCCCGTCGTGCGCCAAGTAGCGTTGCGCGCAACCGGTTTCTTGGCACATCACCCGCACCGCCTCGAGTTTGTTGAGCAAGTCGCCCGCGCTGTGGTTTAAATCGAGCATACGCGGCACGGTGTACCCACCCCCACTGGAGAGCATGAGCTTGCTGAGCTTGGTGTCTTTTGCCATGTCGTACGTAACGCCGAGCGCGTTGATACCCGGTTGCAGCAAGGGCTCGTCGGCCACCGATTCAACCCGCTGGCCGTTGATGAACACACGCGGCTGATAAGCCCGCAGCGATTCGCGGTAGTCGGCGGCGGTCATTAAGTGCGCGGGCGGCGTGGCGTGTGCGATTGCGGCGTCAGGGGCGTTCATGTAATCTCCATGTTTTAAACAATTTAACCACTTTCCCCATGGGGCGGCAATGGTGGTAAGGCGTGGCACATGGCCCAGGCACTGAATGCTCAAAGCAGCGTATTGGTTTTGGTTGACTACCAGACTCGGCTGATGCCGGCCATTGATCAGTCGGCGGCGGTGTTGCGCGAGGCCCAATGGGTGGCCGAGGTGGCCAACGCTTTGGCGGTTCCCACTGTACGTACCGAGCAAATGCCAGACAAACTCGGGCCAACCGTTGCTGAGCTGGCGCGATTCGGTGCACCGCCCTTGCATAAACATCACTTCAACGCGGTGGCCGGTGGATTGCTGCCGCTGTTGGGGCCACGCGATGCGCGTGAGACACAAGTGGTGGTGGCGGGCTGCGAGGCCCATGTGTGTTTGTTTCAAACCGCGTGCGGGTTGCACAGCGCGGGTTACAGCGTGTACGTGGTGGCGGATGCCTGCGGCAGCCGTTATGCCAGTGACCGAGAGATGGCACTGCGGCGTTTGTTGCAGCTTGGGGTTACGTTGGTTTCGCCCGAGATGGTGGCGTTTGAGTGGCTGGGCACGGCACGCCACCCTGCGTTCGCCCGCGTGTTGCCCCTTATCAAGCAGCGCGGCGCTGCCGCTTGATCAGCCACTAGGCTTGCAGTGTCAGCGTAATCGGTTCAGGCGTCCAGCTGAATTGGGCGCGCCAGGTTTGCCCCGCCTCAATCGGCGGCGCGTCGGTCCAGGTGCCAGTGGTCACCACATCCCCCGCTTGCAGCGCAGGCGCACCAGGGCACTCAGCCAGCACTTTCACCACATGCTGCAGTGCGTGCAGTGGGCTATCAAGCACCGCTGCACCGTAGCCGGTATGCACCGGCGTGTTGTTGCAAAACAAGTCCACACTGGCTTGTGCCAACCGCTGCGCCAGTTGCTCGGCGTTGGCGGCAAAGGGTGCCAATGGGGTGCGGGGGCCTATCCACAGCTGGCCGTGCAGGCCGCTGTCGGCGGCGGTGTCGGCAATAACGAACCGCCAATCGGGCAGGTGGGATTGCACCAGTTCAAACCCCGGCGCCAGCCACGCCACGGCTTGGTATAGCTCGTCCAAGGTGGCGTGCGGCGGTGGTGTGTGGCGCATGCCAAACACCACCTCGGGCTCCAACCTTGGCTGATGCAGGGCAGCCAGGGTGGCGCTGCCTTGGCCCTGGGCGTTCAGTGTGTGGCAGGTGGTGTTCCACACCGTGCCCCAAATCGGTTGATGCACGTCGTACAGTGGCCACAGGCTGCGGTTGGTGAATCCGATTTTGATGCCCGCGGGTTGTTCGCCGCGCGCTTGTCGCAGGGCGCGCACCTGCAGCGCCAGTTGGTAGGCTTGCGCCACGTTGCCTTGTGCCACGCTGCCCGAGGCAACTGGCCAAGGCGTGGCGGTGTCTGCGTGGTGTAAAAGGTCTTGGGGTGTCATACGCGGCGTTACTGGGTAGACTAATCACTGAACAGAATCATAAACCCAGGACAAACGCATGAACTTTGCCCAACGCCTAGAAACCTTACCAAGCATAGAAGGCATCACCCGCCTGGTGCTGCTCGATGCGCACGATCAGCAGGTGGCCACGATTGAAAACTTACCGGGTAAGGCCGGTTCGTTGCGGGTGTATCACGCGTTGGCGGCGCAACACAACGGCTTGATTGGTCCCGAGGCCGCGGCGCTGGGTCTGCAGTGGTTTGCCGAGCATGTGAGCGACGCGCAAGCCAACCCCGGCAAGCACCCCAACATCGATCGGCTGCTGGGCTGGGCTGCGGGCAGCACAACCTACCGGGTGCAAGTGGAGCGCGCCTAGCCCATGCAACACCTCGAGTCGCCACCTTCATCAACCAATTGGCGCTGGCATGTGCTGGTGGCCTTGGTTTTTGCGCTATCGCCCGCCGTGGGCTGGCTTGCTGGCGCGCCGTGGCTGGGGCTGGTGTTGGGCGCGGGTGCAATACCGTTGCTGGAGTGGTGGCTGCACGGCCGTGGCGGCGTGCCGGGGCCAACGTGGCAGTGGACCACTGGCTGGCTACGTGGACTGGCCTTGGCGGCGCTGGTGCAGGCTTTGGCGTTGCCGTGGCTGACGCGGGACGAATCATGGGCCACTGTGCTGTGGTTGGCGCTGGCCATGGGTTATGTGGCCGGTGGCACCGGCATTGTGTTGGCACACGAACTGGGTCACCGGCACAAGATGCTGGACAAGGGGCTGGCGCGCGCCTTGTTGGTGGTGGTGGGGTATGGGCATTACGCCATTGCACACAATCGGGGACATCATCGACACGCGGCCACGTGGACCGACCCCGCCACCGCACGCCGCCATGAGGGGCTATGGCGGTTTTATCTGCGCTATTTTGCTGGCGTGTGGCGCCAGGCTTGGCGCTTGAGCGCGCAGGCACCGGCGCGATGGAACGAGGCTGGGGTGCTGTTGGCGCTGTGGGTGGCATGGCTGGTGATGGCCACGTGGTTGGGCGGTACCCAGGCGCTGATGTTTGTGTTGGTGCAGGCAGGGGTGGCGCAGTTGTTGGTGGGCGCCGTGGATTACGTGGAACACTGGGGCTTGCAACGGCGTCGCACAGCCACAGGGCACGAGCGCTTGAGCCACGCCCATGTGTGGGATTGTGCCAATCCGGTGTCTGAACTGCTGCTGTTTAATTTACCGCGGCATGCCAGCCACCACCTGCAACCATGGCGCGATGCCAACAGCTTGCAGCGCCAGGCGGCGTCGCCGCAAATGCCAACCGGCTACGCGGGCATGGTGTTGCTGGCCATGGTGCCGCCATGGTTTCGCGCGGTCATGACGCCGCGGTTGCCCACGCTTGAGCCCGAGCGCTGAATCAACCCATGCGCGGCGGGCGCTACTCAGTTAAAGCATCAACTGCGGCAGCCACAGCGTAAGCCCGGGCACGGCCACCAGCAAGGCCACACGCAACAAATCAGACAACACAAACGGCAGCACGCCGCGATACGTGGCTTGCATGGGCACATCGGGTGCCATGCTTTGAATAATAAAGAGGTTCATGCCCACCGGTGGGGTGATCAGGCCAACCTCAACCACAATCAGCACCAAAACGCCAAACCAGATCGCGGCCTGCTCGGGGGGCAGACCAAAGTCAAGCACCGATACCACAGGAAACAAAATGGGAATGGTGAGCAAAATCATGGACAGTGAGTCCATGACGCACCCCAGCAGCAAATAAAACACCAAGATCGCCACCAACACCACGTAAGGGCTCACTTGCAAAGTACCAATCCAAGCCGCCAGCTCTTGCGGCATCTGTGACAGGGCCAAAAAGGTATTAAAGGCTGCCGCACCAAGCACAATAAAAAACACCATGGCGGTGCCGGTGGCGGTGCCCTGCAGCATGCGTTTGGCGCTTTCGCGGGTGATGCCGCCACGCCGCCATGCCAGCACCCCAGTGGTTAACACCCCCACGGCAGCACCCTCGGTGGGCGTAAAAACACCGGTGTAAATACCGCCAATCACCACCACAAAAATCACGGCAACCGGCCAAATATCGCGTAGCGCCTGCCAGCGCGCTTGGCTGCTGGCACGCTCAATGTTGCCTGCCAGCGATGGGTTCAAGCGCACCACAATGCTTACAACCAACATGTAGCCCAGCGCAGCCAACACACCGGGCACGATCGCTGCGGCAAACATGGAGGCAATGTTTTGCTCGGCCAAAATGGCGTAAATCACCAACACAATCGACGGCGGTATCAGTATGCCCAGCGTGCCGCCGGCGGCCAGCGCGGCGGTGGCCAGGCCACCGGCGTAGCCGGCGCGCCGCAACTCGGGCAGCGCCACCTGACCCATGGTGGCAGCGGTGGCCAGCGACGAGCCACAAATGGCGCCAAAGCCTGCGCAAGCGCCAATGGCCGACATCGCCACGCCACCTTTGCGGTGCCCAATAAACGCCTCGGCCGCTCTAAACAAGGCTTTGGACATTCCTCCCACGGTCGCCAGTTGGCCCATGAGCAAAAACAAAGGAATGATGGACAGCGAGTGGGTAGAAAACGTGCTGTAAGCCAGTTGGTTCAGTTGGTAGAGCAGAGGGTCGATGCTGCCGTAAATAAACCATGCGCCGAACAACCCAATCACCAACATCGCCAGGGCAATCGGAATGCCCAAAAAAATCAGCAACAGCAGCACGGCGAACGAGCCAATGGCCAGGTGCATCGGGTCCATGGTTGTCCTTAGTGCCCCACCGGGGCCGTCGTGGCGCTGGGCGGGTTAACCCATCCCAGTGTTTCTAAAAGCTTCCAGCCGTAGCCTAGGCAACCCAACACCGCAGCCACAGCCGATACGCCGGTGGCCAGCCACATCGGCATTTGCAAAATAAACGTGACTTCGCCGTTGTTGTAAAAATCAATGGCCGCAAGCACCAGGCGCCAGGTGAGCAACCACCACACCAAGGCCATGGCCAAATCGCCCAACGCCAGCACCGTACGTTGTGCCCAGGCACGCATGCAGCGAAACAGCAAGTCCACGGTGGCGTGTCCCCGTTGCAGGTGACACCATGGCAAAAAGCAAAACACCGCCAACGCGGTGCCTGCTTCGACCAGTTCAAAGTCGCCGGGTACCGGGCCCAAGCCCAAAGGGCTCAGTGCCCGCCCCGCAATGCTGATGCCACTGAGCAGCGCCAGTGCCACCAGCATCAAGCCACCGAACATGGCTTGGGCGTAAAACAGCCGATAAACCATGACCGGTGGGTACCGCTGCCTTAGCGGCTTTCGGCTTGAGCAATGATCGACTCGGCCGCACGAATCAGTGCCGCGCCGTCAATGCCGGCTTTGCTGGCCTCTTGCACCCATGCATCACGCGTGGCTTGGCCTTGACGTTTAAAGGGTGCGGTTTCAGCGGCGTTCAGCTTGACGATTTTGTTGCCGGCTTTTTCAATCAGGCCACGACCCACCTTGTCGCCGTCGGCCATGGCTTGGCCAAACAACGCGGCGGTTTTGGCGCCCGAGTGGTCATCGATGACTTTTTTCAAGTCAGCAGGTAGCTTGTCGTAGGCGCCTTTGTTCATGGCCACCACAAAGGTTTGGGTGTACAAGCCCTTGTCACCCGAGAACTCGGTGTGGTTTTTCACGATTTGATGCAGCTTGAGCGCGGGCACGATTTCGTAGGGAATGGTGGTGGAGTCAATCACGCCTTTGGACAGCGCCTGACCCACGGCCGGCACGGGCATGCCAACCGGCGTGGCGCCCAGCTGGGTGAGCATGATGTTCACCACGCGCGAGCCACCACGCACTTTTAACCCCTTCAGGTCGGCCAGTTGCGTTACGGGCTCTTTGCCATGGAACAAGCCAGGGCCGTGTACGTGAACCGCAATCAGTTTGATGTCTTTGAATTCATCGGCGGCGTATTGCTCGACAAAGTTTTGAAACGCCACCGAGCCCTTGACGGGGTCACCGGTCATGAATGGCAGTTCAAACACCTCTGCCTTAGGAAAGCGCCCGGGGGTGTAACCCAATACGGTCCAAACAATATCCACCACACCGTTTTTGGCTTGGTCGAACAGCTCAGGTGGTTTGCCCCCGAGTTGCATGGCCGGGAAATGCTGAATTTTTATCCGGCCGTTGCTCGCGGCTTGCACCTGTTCAATCCACGGCATGATGGCGTTTTTAGGCACCGCGGCTTGCGGCGGCAAAAGCTGGTGAAAACGCAGGGTCACGTCGGCAGCTGTGGCCGGCGACACACCGGTTAAGGCCGTGGCAAGTGCGGCCGAGAGGCCAAGAACGGTTCGACGGGCGATACAACGCATGGGGAGTCTCCTCAAGTTGGGGTTTTTGTGCTGCGCACCAGGCGCAGCGTTAAGCCGACCGTTAGTTTACGGCATTGGCCAGCCATGGGTTCAGGGCGTGGGCCACGGCCTGGGGGTCTTCCATGATGCACATATGACCCACCCCGGCCAGTACCTCAAGCGTGGCGTGCGGCGCCAAGGCTTGCATGGCTTGATGCTGGGCGGGGGGCGCCCAGGCGTCAAGCTCGCCGCAAAGCAACAGCACCGGACATTGGGTTTGGCGCAGCACGGCGGAGGCGTCGGGGCGTTGCAGCAGGGCCTGTTGCTGCGCCTGAAACCTAGCCACGGTTTGGCGCGAAAACATACGCTCAATCGCCTCGGTGAGCGCGTGATCGTGCAGCCGTGGCGCCGGCAACATGCCCGTTAGCCATTGGCGCGCCATGGCGGCCATGCCTTGCGTTTGCGCCAGGTGGATCAATCCCTGACGGTGTTCGGTTTCGCGCGTGCCCGCGTCGCCGTTGGCGCGCGCGGCGTAACCGGTGCCCATCAGCGCCAGGGCTTGGCAGCGTTGGGGTTGTTGGCGTTGCGCTTCGAGCGCCACGCGTCCACCCATGGAGTGCCCAAACAACAGCAAGGGCCCAGAGTGTTGCTCAAGCAGGGCTTGCGCCATGGCTGGCAGTGAATCGGCGTCACCGTGGTCAGCCACCGCCACCGGCCCCGGCCACTGCAAATAGGGGCGCAGCGGGTCAAAGGTGGCGTGGTCGCACATCAAGCCAGGCACAAAAACCAAGGTCA
>Ga0181585_10001652_pt1 | contig 19703 bp, 7 predicted proteins | sample 071ome_29_FD_132469 | JGI IMG/M metagenome (GOLD analysis project Ga0181585, IMG submission 132469) | Coastal salt marsh microbial communities from the Groves Creek Marsh, Skidaway Island, Georgia - 071407BT metaG (megahit assembly) | ecosystem: Environmental > Aquatic > Marine > Intertidal zone...
AGAGAGCCTTCGGTTGATGTAAGTGTAATCGGCATCGATTAAGTCGGTCAAAGGACGATCTTCGGAGAGGATCTCCTGAAAAAAGAAGACCGGTTCGTATTTCATCCCACCTTCCAGCTCGGAATCATAGCCCTCAATGGAAGCGTCGGGCTTGAACTCCCGGCCCAAGGCACGCGTCCCCAACCACTGCTCGACAAATTGCTGCGCCACGTTACGCACCTTTCGCTCATGGTCTTTCCCGACCATCCGTTTGACTTGAGCAGCCAGGATCTCAGGTTCGTGGAGTGACTGACTTCGAGCCAGTTGCATGAGAGTGTCATCCGGTGGCGCCCCCCAGAGAAAATAGGATAGCCGAGAAGCCATCTCCTCGTGTGAAACAGGTGCCACCAGCCCGGATTCAACCGGAGTTTCGATGAGAAAGAGAAACTTTGGGGAGACCATGGCCGCCGCCAAGGTGGTTTGCAAAGCTGAATGAAAATCCTGTTCACTCAGACGAGCTGCGCGAAAGAGATCGAGATAGGTGTCTCTTTCAGCAGGCTCCACAGGCCGACGGAAGGCAGAAGAAAGAAAACGATCCAAAATCCTGCTGGCCGCGGATTCTTCGGAAAGGTCTTCCCCCGGTTCGGCAACCATGAAGCGTTTACTCGAGCGCGTATCGGCAAACGCATAAGCCACAGCTGATCGCGCGGCATCCAAATATTTCTCAGCATGAATGGGCGAAATGAAGAGCGTTTCAGAAGCATTGTCAAAACCCTCCCCTCCAGCTCCATCCTCCGGCAGAGCTTCCCCCGCATCAAAGTGAACGTCCAGAAGATGCCGCACCGAAGCGGAATACTCACTTCGATTGAGGCGCCGCAAGATGGGAGGACCTGGCTGAATACCATCTTCGCACGCCGCTGTCCTGAGGGTATCCTGGGCCCATTGCAGAAATGAGAGGCGCTCCTCGGCAGATGGCTGAGGAACTCCCTCATCATCCGGCGGCATTTCGTTATCCCTCACACGCGGCAGATGCTTTTCCCATTCCAGGGCGTGACCGACCCATTGCTCTCTGGAGGTTTGGCCGGACAAATCAAGCCCCCCCTTGGGTTTGGGCGGCTGATGGCAATCCACGCAGTAGGTCGCAATAAAGCCCAACCCGTCCTGATCCGACCAAGGCTCATCGGCAGTCGCAAAGAGTCCCAACAGGCAGCTGACCACTCCCAAGCAAAAGGCAGCCCGAGCGATCGGAACGGACATCCCTCTTGGGGAGATTGGCTGCCAACAAAAGCTCATACATTTCTATCTTTCAGCATGCAGAGCTCAGGGTCAAGGGTCTGGCACCAATGGGGAGGCAAAGGAATCATGGGCCTTATAAAAAACGACCCCCTGCCATGAGGGGGTCGTTGAAGGTTATTGAAGTTGCTTGAACAGATCCTATCAAGCCAGCGCGTCCAGCTCACTCTGGAACAAATCCCGCGTGCGCCCCAGCAGATCGGCTGCCTCGATGTCACCTGAATCCACTTTTTTGAGGAGAGCCTTCTGAGCAAGATAATCCTTGTTCACCACACCGGCTTTGCTCTGAAGCATGCGCCATGCCTTTCGCCTTTCGACGGCAAAAAGAACCATCTGACGGGAAACCGTATAGTAGCGCATCTTACCCTTGATCTCAGCCTTGATATACGTGCCAAAATTCGGCACGTAGGAACGGTGCTGGGAATCAAACACCCGACGGTGCGTGACATCATCTTGCGTGATGCAGATAAGCATGTCGTCAAAATGAATGAATTCCGCTGACTGTTCCTCGGAGATCTCCTTGATGTGCTTACGGAAACGCGCTTCTGTCAGCGCCCAGTGCGCCACAGAGAAATTGTATTTCTCACCACTAGTGGCGTATTTGGTTTCCCACCAATCCCTGTTAGGTGTCGGATTACCCTTGAGGTTGAAAGCTTCTTGTGAGGTTTCACCCTCTTGAGGGTTGAACACAAATTCAGGCATGGCGCGTGAGTCACGAGCCAGCTTGGCTTGATCGGCCGACATGTGATCCGGCACTCCATGTTCAGGCTGACAAGTGGTATAAGCCTGGAAGAATGCTGTACCGCGATATTCCAGACCATCGAGCATGGCTTTGTAGAGCTTTGCCGAATTAGCCATCGAGACCTGAGCAACAAAAGGTGATCCATGCCCCGATGTAAACGCTTCAGCGACGTTTTTCTTTTCGGTTAATTTGCCCTGTGAAGCCGCGCCAAACTGATTCATGTCATATCCACCCAACATGGTGGATGAATCGGAATTTTGTCCGCCGGTGTTGGAATACACCTGCGTATCGAGCATGAGCACCTTGACGTTGGGTCGGTTCTGGAGAATGACCTTTGAGACATTCTGGAATCCAATATCACCCAATGCTCCGTCTCCGCCAATCACCCAAACCTTGGGCAGTTCGCGAAGCTCCTGAGCGGTCATGATGGCATCATCCATGCGGGCCAGAAGGAAGTATTCCTCCTCAGTCATCAAATCTTCGCTGCGCTCGACCAGTGAATCACACAAACGTTCCGGAACCACTGAACGACGCGCGTGGTTGAGAATGAGGGATTCACCCATCAGCCAGCTAATGGTAGCTCCATCCTGAAAGAGCGAGTTCATCCAGGGGTAAGGGTGCGGATTGCTTGGAGGAGTCGAACCATAAACGGTGTTACAACCTGTGCTGGCGCCCATGAACATCACTGATTGCCCCCTGGCATCCCGCCCATCAAGAGCTTGCAGCTCCTTGTGATTGAAAGCGTCCTGCCGCATCACAGAAACCAGTGCTTTCACGATCTCCTCATCATCGATGGGGCCGTGAGCTTCAAGACGATGGGTTGTGTCTTCGTCCGTTTCGCCACCAAGACCCATGATGATGTGAGCCACGGCGCGTCGGTAACGCTGATAAGCTTCCTCATCGCTGTTCTTGAAGGCCTCTAGCTTGGCAAGGCCTTCAGATTCCAAGGTGTCGGCCTTGGCAAGCAAGCGGTTGGCCTTGCTGTGGTAAAGCGGTCGCATGTAGGCCTCGGTGACCGATGCAACTGCATGCAGAACGGACTTTTCACCACAACCGGCGCAGGCACCATCTCCGGACACCAAGGCTTCGTAGTTGCGACGAACCATCATGTGATTTCGCAGGGCGGCTTCACGCGAGTCCTGTGGAGCATTGTCCTGGTAAAGTCCCAGAAACTTCTGCGGTGTGTCAGGCAACAGGCGTGAGAAAATCTGTGCTGTGGTCAGCTTGGCATTGAGAGACTCAGTTTCCGCGGTCATGCGCAAAGCGTCGTGATCTCCACAGACTTGAACACACTCACCGCATCCCTTGCACAAATCTGAGACGAAGATGGAAAAGAGCCCCCCGTTGCCGGGGCTTTTCTTCTCCACGGCTCGGAAAATGGCCGTCACATCACTGTAGGCCAGTGGAAGCTGATCGATGATGCCACAGAACTCCTCCTTGGCTTGATCGGAGATCCCTTCAAGCTCGGAAACTTGGGCACGGACAATCTCGCAGAAAGGTTTCTTTTCCTTCGATGCGACCGCTTCCACCATAATGGCACGTGAACGCTCGTCGATCTGAGGGATGGCTTTGGTCAGGGCCACTCGATCCTCGGGTGAACTCACATAACTGTGGGCTGCTCGCTCCAGAATGGTACTGATATCCTGAGCCGTGTTCGGCAATGCTGTATCGGGACAAGCGGTGATACATTCCATGCACTGCGTGCAATTCTCTGCGATGTAGACGGGCGTTTCTCTGCGAGCCACATACTTGGACTGTGTGGCACCCGTAGCTGCCGCCATGACTCCCATGGAGGCCAAGGCCCCTGCAGGCTGGTGATAACCCATACCATTTCGGAATTCAGAGTCGAATTTTGAAAGCGTCATCACTTCGGGGCGTTCCGGCTGCCCTTCAGGAGGACTGCAGCTGTCGCAGCCAGATTCGGCACAGCCTGCGGTCGGAGCAATTTCATGATCCGTCAGAGGGGCAAGAGGCGAAAGACGCATGCTGGAGGTATCGGGGTCGTCCACCTCTCCGTAGACAATTTCCTGAGTCAGTTTGAACCCCTGAGTCATGACTTCCATGTTCGATTCGACCACCGCTTCTCCGAACCGGCCAAATTTCTTGTCGTATTGCTTGCGCACGATCTCGCGGAACTGATCCTCGCTAATCTGATTGTCCTGCAAGAACGAGGAGACTCGGAAGAAGGCGCCAAGGAAGGAATTCCCCTGCATGCGCAACTGGAGATCCTGCCGGGAGGTCGCCTTGCGAGCGATATCGAAACCGGGAAGGATGAACACCCGAATCTGGTTGTCCTTGACGAATTGTCGGTAGGCTTTGGGAATACGTTGCCAAGCAGTCTCAGGGGTATCTCCCGATTCCCATACCAGACATCCACCCGGCTTGAGACCTTCCAATGGATTGGTGTGGGTAAAGGCCTTGGGATCACAACACAGAACCACATCCACGTGATTCAACTCGCAGTTGACACGAATGGGTTTGGGAGCAACGACCAAGTAGTAATTGGTAGGGGCCCCTTTCTTTTCCGAACCGTATTTGGGGTTCGCACTGACAAAAAGCTTGTCTTCGAGAGCGCCAAAAGTGTCGTAGGTCGGCTCACGCTTGGAAATGACATCACCAAATTCACCGATGATGGATCCAAGGTTTTTGCCTGTGGTGATCATCCCCCAACCGCCGATGGAATGAAAGCGCACCGCGATGGCCATGTCGGGCAACAATGAAGGTGTGGATTCGGATTTCACCGCGTAGGGATGCTCCACCCCGAGCACGAAAAACGTTTCACCCTCATCGGCTTTTTTACCATCATTACGCGCAATCCGGCCTTGCGAGTATTCATAGGCACCCAGAATGTGCTCAGGACGGAAGTCGCGGCTACCGATGCCGTAGGAACCTCGGAAAATCAGAGGCACTTCATCCGGTGCGACCGGTGGCAGGGACCCTCCATGTTTGTGTGCTTCCACCGCTTTGCTGAAAGCGGTACGAATGTCGCGAGCCAGAGGATTGTCTGCGGACAAACCTTCGTCAGTGCGCTCGAGAATAATCACTTGCTTCTTGCCTTTGAGCGCCTCGATCACGGCTGCCTCAGGGAAGGGCCGAATGACATTGATGTGGATGGAGCCCACCTTGGCGTTTTCGGTCGAACGCAAGTGGTCGACGGCCTCTTCGATATTTTCGGCTGCACAACCTAGCGAGACAAACACTGTGTCGGCATCCTGGGATTTGTAGGTGCTGACCAGTCCGTAATGACGCCCGGTTAATTGGCCGAACTCGGCGTAAGCATCCTGAAGGAAGCCTAGGATCGGCTCGTTAAAATTGTTTCTGCGGGCCACAACCCCGTTCATGTGATGTTCCTGATTCTGCACAGGACCGAGGAGGATGGGGGCCTTCAAGTCCATCATTTCGGGAACACGACGCCGTTTGGGCCCAAACAATTCAGCTTGGGCAGGCGTCGGAGAATCAATCATGTCATCCGGCGCTCCGAGGAACTCACGAAGCAAATCTGCTTCTGGCGCGTAGTAGGTGCGTTCGGAGTGGGTGGTCAACATGCCATCCTGAATATTCATCCCAGGGTTTAGACCTAGCTCACAAACTTTGCGCAAGATGATAGCCTGATCTGCTGCCTGCTGGGCTGTCTTGCCCATCAGCATGATCCAACCCGTATCCAGAGCAGCGTAAAAATCGTCATGACCACAGTGTACGTTTAGGGCGTGTTTGGTAAGAGCCCTTGCCCCCACCTCTAGCACCATAGTGGAGGCCTTACCCGGGGCGTGGTAGTATTGCTCCATGGCGTAGACGATGCCCTGTCCGGAGGTGAAATTCACTGCTCGCTTGCCGGTGACCGAAAAGGCCGTCGCTCCCCCCTGGGCTGCATGTTCTCCTTCACACTCAATGGCTACTTTTGGGTGACCAAAAACGTTGAGTTCCCCTTGAGCGTATGACTGCTGGTAGATCTCGCCACCTTCGGTGGAAGGGGTGATCGGGTAAAAAATACCACCGTCGGTGATTCGGGTTTCCACATACTGGGTGACCAGTTGGTTCCCGTTGCAGGTCAAACGGATACCTGGATATTTGGGTTTGCTTTGAGACGTGTCAGTGACTACCCCACTGGTGCCATCAGAACTGGATTCGATCGCAGATGATTGATTGGACATAAAAGTAATATTTCGCAGGAAAAAATTCAGGAGTCTCGAGAAGCCTCCCTGCAACTAGAAAAAGATTCCTCAAAAGCCTTGGATTTTCAAGCATTCACCAACGATCTGCAAGTGGTTTTGTTGACAGGATGACAAAACGTTAACCACGGAGAGGTAGGAGAACCCTTGCGATGCTAAGAAATGGGACTTAAAGCTCAGTTTGCTAGCGTTATAGCTTTAATTTTAACGATAAAGCTTTTCGCTGGGTTTCAGATAAAAAACAGGGTAAAAAACCGAAAAGACGCATCTAACGATGGACCCGAGTGACCATCACTCCACTCTAAGCACAGCACTGCTTGTATTTCTTCCCACTGCCACAAGGGCAGGGATCGTTTCGGCCCACCTTAGGCCCCATTCGGACTGGCGCTGCCTTGGCGATGGCCTCATTGGCTTCACTCACCACATCACTTGCTGGCTTTTCTGCAGAAGCTTGCACTCCAGCAAAAGCTCCTGCCTCCTGGTGAGAGGCGCGTTGCGGTAGCTTGCTGAGAAACTGCTGAAAAGCCATCAGACTGGAGGCACTTCGGAAGATGTTGTGGCAGATCTGACTCTTGATATTCACCATCAACTCATCAAAAACCTTAAAGGCCTCCGACTTGTATTCAATGAGGGGATCTCGTTGAGCGTAAGCACGCAGGGAGATGCTGCTGCGCAATCCATCCATGCTGTAAAGGTGCTCCTGCCACAATTTGTCGATGGCACTGAGGATGGTAAATCGCTCCATGGACTTCAAGGCGTCGGCATCCTCGACACTAATCTTCAATTCGTAAGCCTGTCGCACCTGATCTGAAATCAGTGTGGCCACAGCAAACTGAGCCGCACTCATGCCATCGAAAAGACTTCCGGCAACGGGATCTTGTGAACCTTCGTTGGCAGATTTCCTCAAGTCCTCTTCCTGAAGGCCAATGGGAAAATTCAAGTTGACCCAGTCTGAAAGACCCCGGAGGTTCCAATCTTGAACATCCTGGTCCGCAGAGGAAAACTGGAACACCTTTTCGACGGTCACCTCCTCCATGATGTCCATGAGCTGGTCCTGAGCATTCTCTGCCATCAGGACTTCATTGCGGAAACCGTAAATAATTTCACGCTGCTTGTTCATGACATCGTCATACTCGAGCGTGCGTTTACGGATCTGAAAATTGTGCTGCTCGACGCGCTTCTGCGCCGTCTCGATGGAACGATTGAGCATGCCATGGTTCAATTCCTGCCCTTCTTCCAACCCGAGTTTTTCCATGATCTTGACGATCCTGGGCGATCCAAAAAGTCGCATCAGATCATCTTCCAGAGAAATAAAGAAGTGCGAGGATCCCGGGTCTCCCTGACGCGCACAACGACCCCTTAGCTGACGATCGATGCGGCGGGACTCATGGCGCTCGGTGCCAATGACATGAAGCCCACCCAGTTCGGCCACCCCTTCGCCCAACTTGATGTCCGTACCGCGACCAGCCATGTTCGTGGCAATGGTGACAGCCCCTCTTTGACCCGCTCGGGAGATAATTTCGGCCTCTTGCTGGTGATACTTCGCATTGAGGACTGCGTGCACGATACCCTCCTTTTTAAGCAATTTGGCAATCAATTCGCTGACTTCGACTGAAATGGTTCCCACCAGGATAGGTCTTCCCTGCTGGTGGACGTGTTTGATCTCCTCAATAGCGGCCTGATATTTTTCACGACGTGATTTGTAGACTGAATCATTGCCATCCTGCCGAGCTACCGGCCGATTGGTTGGAATCACCAGGACACCGAGCTTGTAGATATCGAGAAACTCACCTGCTTCGGTTTCGGCTGTTCCTGTCATACCCGCCAGCTTGTCGTAGAGCCTGAAATAATTCTGAATCGTGATCGTCGCGTAGGTCTGGGTCTCTCTCTTGATTTCCACCCCTTCCTTGGCTTCCACCGCCTGGTGCAAGCCTTCGCTCCATCGGCGCCCCGTCATCAATCGGCCCGTATTTTCGTCAACAATCACCACCTCATTGTTCTGAACCACATACTGAACATCCCTTTGGTAAAGACAGTAGGCCTTCAACAGTTGAGAGATGGTGTGGATACGCTGCGCCTTGGTTTCAAAATCAGACTGAGCCTTGTTCTTCGCCTCCATGCGCTGCTGCAGCGGAGTGGATTCATCAGCGTCAATATGGTGGTAGATCTCGGCAAGATCGGGCAGGACGAAGGCATCCGGTTCGTTGGGACTCAGGAAGCCACGTCCCTTTTCCGTCAGGTCGGCATCGTGACTCTTTTCATCCATGGCAAAGAAAAGCTCCTCTTTTTGGGCGTAGAGCATTTTCTTGGTTTGATCGGTATACAACATCGCCTCGGCACGGTTCATCCGATTGATGTTTTCAGGATCCTCCAGCAGAGACATCAGTCGGTCCGATCTTGGTTGCCCCAGCTTCGCTTTGTAGAGCAGAAGGCCCATTTCCTCTTCGAGGGCCTCGGGATTCTGCGGGTTGGAGCCGTCTTCAGGTTGAAGTTCCTTGACCACCTCTTCGGCCCGCTTGAGAAACTGGTCGCACAGCTTCTGTTGTCGCTGCACCAAAGACTGAATGGCTGGTTTGACCTGATCAAAGTTGTGATCGGAATGAACCACTGCCGGCCCACTGATGATTAACGGCGTGCGTGCTTCATCAATCAGGATGGAATCAACCTCATCCACAATGGCAAAGTAATGACCCCGTTGAACCTGGTCATCGCGATTGTTTGCCATCCCATTGTCACGAAGATAATCAAAACCGAACTCCGAATTCGTCCCGTAGGTGATGTCGCAGCCATACTGTTCGCGGCGCAAAGCCGGCGGCTGATCGTGCAAGATGCAACCTACAGTGAGACCAAGAAAGGTATAAACCGCACCCATCCATTCGCTGTCGCGAGCTGCGAGGTAGTCATTCACGGTCACGACATGCACGCCACGCCCGGTCAGGGCATTGAGAAAAACCGGCAACGTCGCCACCAGCGTTTTACCTTCACCGGTTGCCATTTCAGCAATCTTACCCGTATGCAGGGCCATGCCGCCAATCAACTGAACGTCAAAAGGAACCATTTCCCATCGCAGGGGATGGCCTCGCACGATGACATCTTTTCCGCAGAGACGACGACAGGCTTGTTTGACCACTGCAAAGGCCTCGGGCATGACTTGCTCGAGGCGTTGGGCCAACTGCACCGAATCGTCGATAACAGAAAGTTCCTGTTTCCAGGCAGCAGTCTTTTCCCTGAGCTGATCATCCGAGAGATCCTGCATGGACTGATCCATGGCGTTGATCTCCTCGACAATCTTGCTGTAACGGCGCACTTCCCGATCGTTTGCCGTTCCAAAAATCTTTTTAAATATGCTTTTAAAGGGTCCAATCATGGCAATCTGGGCTTTCGCAAACGCAGGCAATGGATCACCGCCCGCACACGCGACAAAAAGGACAAACTAGGTGAAGGGGCATAGGGCGTCAAAGCAATTAAGGGTTCTCCTGTAAGAGCCATCCGCACGCCTCACCTGAGGTCCAAAGAGCATGGAAAGCAGCACCAAGATATGCCCGGGGATAGGCTAGGTTTTCAGCGCTGCTGAGCTTCCATCCGCTCCTCGACTTCTGCAATACGATGATCCATACCTTCCAGGTGTTCCTGGATCCCTCCCATATGTTCCTCGATGCCACCGATATGTTCATGGATGGAGCCTGTCTCACGAGCATGCTGCTCCAGCTGATGAACTTTTTCATGGAGTGCTTCCACATGGTGAAAATGCTGCTGCTGTTCCTCCATCCGGCGATGAGCATGCTCCAGAGCCTCACCCAATTCGCGCATGCGATGATGGGTTTGCTCCAGCTCTTGCTCCAACCTCTCAAATCTCTCCCATCGTTGCGCAAGATCTTCCACTCGATGTTCCAGATGCTGGATCAGACCCCCGAACTCACTGGAAGATTCCCGAGAGTCTGCATGACGCGTCCATTCCCGTATTTCCTGCACTGCCTGGTGAATGGACTCGATCATGGGAGGCGGGCCTGAGCGATGGGCCTGAGCTTGATTAAAAAAGTCTTCGCCACGAGGCCGGTCTTGGGACTGCGAAGCGCGATCTCCACTACGCTCCATCCGCTCAGCAAGCTGATGGCGCAATCTTCTGGCCCGATTCATAGTTTCTTCAGCAGATTCATGCTTTCCCGAAGCCCTGAGTTCCTCGGCTTCCTGGACCATGCTTTTGATTTGTTCCCGCAATTCCGGGAAAGCCTGAGAACGAGCCGAAGGTGGGCGCTGCGCTTGAATGGTGAACGCTACACAAGTCAAGCAAATGAAATGAACGAAGAAGGCGTTCATCAGAAAGTCAGTGGTGGAAGTTTTCATCGTCTGTATGTTTTGTTTTGTTTAAAGTAATGTCAATGCTCTGGGGGCCCGTGGAGTCAAAGGCACTTTCGCAAGATAACCCAGGATGCTTGAGCCCTTCAATGCCATATTAGCGCATGATCCAGAATCACCAAGGACAAGAGTCAGACGCTGCTTGCAAAGAAAAGTTGAGAGAAGCTCAGCGCCTCCGAAACCAATCCTTCAGCTCGGAGGAACGGGCCGACCAGTCTCGATCATTACGGGATGCCCTTTCCTCACACTCCGCATGGCAAACGGCTCATTGTATTTTCGCCTTCGTTCCCAGAAGCGATGAGCCGGACATTCTTCCCCTGCTTCGATCGGCATTGGCTGAGGGCAAAACTCTAGCCCTCCCACAATTTCAAAAAAATTCTGGAACCTACCGGGGAGCTATCATCCGAGATTTCAACAACGACCTTAGTCCCGGGCACTACGGGATCCCGGAGCCCTTGGCACATTGCACCGGGCTTGAGGACCAAAGCGTTGACTTGACCTTGGTCCCGGGAATGGCCTTTGATAGTCAAGGCTGGCGATTAGGCAGAGGAAAGGGTTTCTACGACCGTCTTTTGCCTTCCATCTCTGGCCAAAAATGTGGCGTTGCGTTCGATCATCAATGGGTCGAATCGGTACCGCACGAACCCTTAGATCAGAAAATGGATTGGATCATCACACCTCATCGCTGGGTCAAGGCCCGGAAGGACGTGTGAGCATGAAATGTCAATAGCTGTTGTGATTTGGGGCCCGGCGGTTTGGCTCACCGCAGGGGCCCTTGCTGGCTTCGCCACTTGCTACGCATGGACCCGCATCCGGCAGCAGAAGTGGCAGCAGGACAAAACCTCCTTGTTGCGTCAGGCTGCAGATGAGGCCAGGGAATTATTGTCCTCAACCACTCTCAAGGCGGAAGCTGAAGCAACCGAAATCAAGCAAAAGGCCCAAGCCTCCCTGGACGCCCAACTCGAAACCCACGCCAGGCAGGTAACCCGAGTGGAGCAACGAGAGCAGCTCATCAACGAGCAGCTTGCTGGTTTTGTTCGACAGGAAAAGATGCTCCAGTCCCAGCAAGAGCAGCTTGAGGGGAGGTCGCAGAAACTCAAGAAACAGGAGCAAGTGCTTTCATCGCTTTCGGCCCAGCGACAGGTGGAACTCGAATCGATCGGCCAAATGACTCAGGCAGAGGCCCGTCAAATCATTCTTCACGAGGCCGAGCAACATTCTCTCAAGGATGCTCAGGAGGCCGACCGACGCATCCTCGAGAGAGCCAAGCAGGAAGCGGAAGTCCGCGCCAAGAAGATCATCAGCCTGGCCATCCAGCGCTTTGCCGGCGAACACACGTTTGATTCGACCACTTCCACGGTCGCACTGACCGGCGATGACATCAAGGGCCGCATCATCGGTCGCGAGGGCCGCAACATACGATCCTTCGAGGCTGCTACGGGCGTGACAGTCCTAATCGATGACACCCCGGGAGCCGTGGTACTCTCTGCTTTTGATCCTGTCCGAAGGGAAATTGCTCGGGAAGCCATGAGTCGGCTCATTGAGGACGGCCGCATTCACCCCTCACGCATCGAGGAAGTCGTTCACAAGGTGGAGGAGGAAATTGATGAAACCGTCATTCGGCTGGGTGAAGAGGCGGTTTACCGCTCTGGCCTGCCTCCGGCACACCCAGAAATTGTCAAGACACTCGGAAAGTTACACTTCCGGAATAGTTTCTCGCAGAACGTCCTCAACCACTCCGTGGAGGTTGCTCATCTCACCGGTTTGATGGCAACCGAGCTTGGCCTCAATATTCTGGATGCCAAGAAAGCTGGTCTATTTCACGACGTCGGCAAGGCGATCAAACACGACATGGAAGGTTCCCATGCCATCATCGGAGCAGATTTCATTAAGGCTCACGGCGAACAAGATCTCGTTGTCAACGCAGTAGCTGCCCACCACGATGAGGTCGAGCATCATTCGGTCCTGGGCATCCTGGTCAGCGCGGCCGATGCCATCAGTGCTTCAAGGCCAGGGGCTCGATCTGAAACCATGACCACCTACATCCAGCGGCTCCAGAATCTGGAAGATATTGGAACCTCTTTTGAAGGCGTCGAAAAATGCTTTGCCTTCCAGGCTGGGCGCGAAGTCCGGGTCGTGGTCTCTCCCAAAATCATTTCAGACGAACAAGCTTATGAACTCTGTCGAAAGATTGTTCGGAAAATCGAAGATGATTTGCAATATCCTGGACAGATTCGAGTGACCGTCATCCGCGAAACGCGCTGCGTCGAATTCGCCAAGTAAGTGGGCGCCCTTCATTTCACAAGGAGCCCATAAGATTTCAAAAAAGCATTGCCCTGCCTGCATCCAGCAGATGAAATGCGTCCATGTTTTCACACGTGGTTATTTTTTGGACGGATCCTGAACAACCCAACGCCGCTCAGGAGTTGATCGACGGAGCTCACCGATACCTCAAGAACATTCCAGGCGCGGATTTTTTTCATGTAGGGCGGATGGCAACCAGTGATCGCCCGGTGGTGGATCAAAGTTATCAGGTGGCACTGAATATTGCCTTCAAGGACAAGGCCACTCAAGATGCTTACCAGGTTCACGAAGATCATGTAAAATTTGTCGAGGAAATTTTCAAAAGGGTATGCAAGAAGGTCGTGGTTTACGACTTCGAAGGATGAGTCCAAAAAAGCTTTCTCCACAAATTAACTGAACCCAGAACCCAACAGCCCTGCCGTTGGGTTTTTTTGGACACCGCACTCACGCAAGTCGACAAATGAAAAGCAAACACTTCCATTGGAGGCCAGGCGGCTATTGCAGATCCATAATGGCCTTTCTTGGGTGGAGCCTGATTCTGACAGGCACCTTACAAGGCCAGCTGATCATCAATGAATTCCTGGCATCCAATCGACGAGGTCTTATCGATGAAGACAGGCAGCGTGTGGATTGGATTGAGATTGCCAATACGAGCACCCAGCCTGTCTCTACCGAGGGCTGGTCTCTGACCGACGATCCTGAAAGGCCAAAAAAATGGATCTTGCCTTCCAGTGTCTTGAGGCCTGGAGAGCATCTTGTCATTTTTGCTTCTGGAAAGAATCGACAGCCCCAAGGAGGCCCCTGGCACACCAATTTCAAATTGGCCGCCCAGGGTGAGTATCTGGGGCTCTATGCGCCCCATACCGAAGAAGCCATTTCAGATTTTTCACCCAGCTACCCCCCCCAATTTTCTGACATCTCCTATGGTTTTGTATGGCGCGAGAAGTCCTTCTCCCTCATCGATCCCAACACAGAAGGTCGGTTGAAGGTTCCCGACAACGCAGATATGGATTGGGTCCAGTTGGATTTCAACGACGGAGCCTGGACGACATCCCTACCCAGCATGGGGTATGACACCGGAACCAAGGATGAACAAGTTGCAGGTCACGGTCTGCAATTAAAGGCTTCACAACCTGAGCTTTACTGGGCGTTCGAGGAAACTCAGGGAACCCTGGCAGCCAATCAGGGGTCGCTGGGATCAGCCGCTCAGGGCCTCTATCAAGGTCAGCCTAGACTCACCCAAGAAGGGCCACGCCCCCCAGCCTTCCCCATCCTTCATGACGACAACCTGGCGACCGGCTTCGATGGGCGAAACGATGCTGTTGAAGGTCCAGAGCGACTGCTCAGTGGAAGTCGGGCTTTTACCATGGCCGGATGGATTCGTCCCGAGGGCACTCAGTCCAGCCGCACAGGACTGTGGGGACAAAATGATGCAATTGAGTTTGGCTTCATTCAGCAAGGAACCCTGCAGCTTTGGTCACCTGCCGGCAGCCTGAATTGGGCTTACCCTCATCCCTCGGGGCAATGGCATCACATCGCTGCAGTCGGCAATGATCGTGAACTCATTCTCTATGCTGATGGCCAGCGGGTAGCATCCAGCGGTCACAATGGGGACCACTTTGGCAGGTCCAACTTTCCCTTTCGCGTGGGTGGAAATGGAATCTTTGATGCAACGGGCAATCATTTCAAGGGATCCATCGACGAGGTCGCACTTTGGAATCGAGCACTAAGTGATGAGGAAATCCAAAAGCTCTTGAAGGAAAGCGCGGCAAAGGATTACACCGCGCTGATTCAAACAGATCTTAAAGATTCCATGTATCAGCATCAGTCAACCGTCGACACGCGTTTCACTTTTGAGGTTTCTGATCCGAACGGACTCCACCAACTCGACCTGAAGTTGAGAATCGATGATGGCTTTGTTGCGTGGATCAATGGCACGGAGGTGGCGACATGGAATGCTCCCGAGAACATGGATTGGAAGGGCCATGCCACCGAAGAACATCCCGATCAGGAAGCCATGGAATGGCGATCCTATTCACTGGACGCTTCCCTGCTTCACAAGGGCCGGAATGTCCTGGCTGTGAGAGGATTCAACCTCGATGCACACGATCCGGATTTCTTACTCACCCTGCAATTGGATGGGGTCTCCTCCATCGACAGGGGAAGTGAGCCAATGTTCATGCGATCCCCTTCTCCGGGAGAAAAAAACCATCAAACACCCGATCAGAGCCTCCCCCTTTTGACCGATGTCAGCCACCAACCTACCCTGCCCATGGCGGGAGACCCCATCCACATCACTGCTCGGCTGGATGCTTCGTTATCCCAACCAGACTCCCTGCATCTGCGCTATCGATTCATGTTCGAAGGCGAAAAGGAAATCCCCATGCGGGATGATGGCTTGGGAGGAGATGACACGGCGGAGGATGGTGTCTGGACGGCCATCATCCCCTCTTCCATCAACTCGGCAGGATGGATGCTCCGATACGCGGTCCAAGGGGTGGATGCAGATGGCAACACGATGCGCTGGCCGCTCTTTCCAAACCCGCGGGATTCAGCAGCTTACCTGGGTCTGGTAATCCATGACCCGTCCATCCAAACGAAGCTGCCAGTGGTTCACCTGTTCATGGAAAACCCCAGCATGGCCGACACCGATAGTGGCACTCGAGCCTCTCTGTTTCATGACGGAGAACTTTACGATAACATCCACATCAGTGTTCACGGTCAGAGCTCTCGAGGTTTTCCAAAAAAAAGTTACAACCTGGATTTCAATCAGGATCATCGTTTTGCTTACCAGTCGGATGCGAAGCGTGTGAAGGATATCCGCCTGATGACGCAGTGGGGGGACAAATCACGGGTTCGAAACACCCTTGCCTATGAGATGATCCAGAAGGCTGGGAGCCATGGCCATTTTTGTTTTCCCGTAAGAGTTCAACGCAATGGATCCTTTTTTGGCATTGCGGACATGATGGAGGACGCCGATGACCGCTGGTTGGAGCGGCTGGGGCTGGATCCTGAGGGAGCCCTCTACAAGATGTACAACAACCTGGGGGGAGCCGGCGGAAATGAAAAAAAGACCCGGCGATGGGAAAACACAAAGGATCTCCAGGACCTAGTGAACCTTTTGAGTGAAAGTCGTCCCCTGGCCCAGCGTACTCGAGATGCTTGGGATGTCTTGGATCTTCCCCAAACGGTCAGTTACTTTGTCGCTCTAGCCTTATGCAGCAGTCAGGACCATGGGCATAAGAATTACTATCTTTACCGCGACAGTGAAGGCTCCGGTGAATGGGCCCCTCTCCCTTGGGATGTTGATCTTTCCTGGGGCCGAAACTGGGTCGATGCCAGAGGCTATTTCCACGACACCCTTTACCAGGACAACGAACTGGATTTCTACAATTCGAGCCAGCAGAACAAACCGACAAACCGCCTTTACGAACTCGTCAAACAGGCCAGCCCTTTTCAAAGCATGGTGCTGCGTCGTCTGCGTACCGTGATGGATCACTGGCTGCAGACACCGGGTGTCAGCAGCAACCAGGGCATCATCGAAGCACGCATCCTGACCTTGATGGACCGTATGGATCCCCCGGAAATCCGCACCAGCGATGCTGACCTAGACACTCAACGCTGGGGTAGCTGGGGAAATCGATTGTCCATGCGTCGCGAGGCACAGCGCATCATCGATCTTCATTTACCGGGGCGGCGTCGGTTTTTGTTTGAACAATCTCCCCGCCTTGGCAGAGGCACCATTCCCGCATCTCAGCCCGCTTTGGCAGCTCCTTCCTTTGGCCCTCTTGAGTTCAACCCGGCTTCAGGCGACCAGACTGAGGAATACCTGACCCTGAAAAATAATCATCCCTTTGCGCTCGATCTTTCGGGCTGGCGACTCAGTGGAGGGGTTCGGCATGCTTTTCGTCCAGGAACGGTCATCCCTGCAGAAAGCACCCTCTATTTGACGCCTCGCGTCTCTGCTTTTCGGTCTCGCCGCCAATCCCCTCGCGGAGGCGAAAGTCTTTTTGTTCAAGGCAACTATCAGGGACAACTAGATGCTCGCGGTGAAACGCTCCACCTGACATCTCCCGATGACAGGGTCCACCTGGAGCATACCTTCGAAGGGCAACCCACACCTGCCCAGCTTGGATTGAGGATTACCGAAATATTCTATCACCCAAATCCTCAACCTCCGTTCTCTGATCAGGGCGAAGCGTTTGAATACCTCGAACTCACCCATGCAGGCACATCCCCCCTGGAATTAAGGGGGATTCGATTCACACGAGGCATTGACTTTGCGTTTGCAGATGATTCGCCCATGTTGCTGCGAACCGGTCAATCGTTGGTGATCGTTCGAAATGAGGACGCCTTCAGATCGCGCTTCGGTGATTCGGCCATCATCGCAGGCGTCTTTGATGGGGCATTGGACAATGGTGGAGAAAGCCTGCGACTGGAAGATGCCGGCGGTGAGCGCATCCTGGACTTTTCGTTCAGTGATCAATGGTATCCAACCACCGATGGAGAGGGTTTTTCCCTGACTGCTCGTACTTTAACGGCCCCTTGGAACGCCTGGGATGAAGCCCGGGCATGGGTGGCAAGTCGGGAGCCCGGAGGCGATCCCGGGCATTTTTCTGAAAGCGATGCGGGAGGAGACTGGGCTCTGGAAATAGCACTGCTCCCCTCCGACAATCAGCGTGCCACCCTTACCTTCGATCATCAGGCAAACCGGGTCTATACCCTCGAGACCATCGCCAAACTGACCGATGAGGCATGGATACCATTGGAAGTGTGGATTTCTCCCCAACAGACTGGAAGGCATGCATTTACTGTTGACGTCGGTGGCCCTCCGAGCGGCTTTTTCCGCATTCGAAGTGAACCAAGACCTTAGTGAGAGAGATGCCTGACACAACTTTCCATTCGCTATTGGAGGCATTTTGAGTTAAATTTTCGATTGTGTTGAAACAGGCATTCCAAACGCTGCTATGGCTAACCGTGGTGATTTCCCATATCGGGATGCAACTCCCGGTCCATGCAGAGGTCTTGGGTGAGGGCTCGCAGACCAGCTGCGAGCGCTGCGACTGTGGAGGAGGAAGCTGTTGTGTGGAGGCTGACGATCGTCAGGAACCCGAACCGTTTAGCCTACCAACCGCTTCAACACATATCCTCAAGTGTTCCGCAACCGCAGTGGGCGGTAACCTTCAGACTTGGTTGAACCGGTGCGACACCATCCGCGTCGTCATTCTGAGTCCATCGCTGCTATCCCATGGTACGGCCAGACCTGCCTACCAACGTTTCTGCTCATACCTGATCTGAGTCTCCCTATCGAAGGGTCGTATTGTGTACGGCTCTGATGCGTCTTGAACTGTGGAGGCAGGCCCTCCAGGTTTGCCAACTCTGATTCTAAGTCGTGGTGCTTTGCCGCACCACTCCCAATGCATGAAACGTTCAACATACCATTTTAAAAGGTGCTTTTATTATCTTGAACCACTCCACAAGCAATATTGGAGTCGTGTCGCCTGTACCGGAATACTTTTACTGGCAACGGGATGTTCTACCCATCGACAAGCCCACGTGAGGACATCAGAATTCGCCCCCCCGCGAAATTCTGTGTCGAAGGAGAGACCAGCCAACAGCGCTTCTCCTGAACAAGCTCTTTCAAGCCCCTCCAGTCGCGAAATACCTGAGGACCTGGAGGGCTTGATTCAATGGGCTCTTGAGGAGAATCGAGGCCTCCGATCCACATGGGAACAATGGCAGGCATCCCGTCAAGCCATCCCTCAAGCCTCTGCCCTACCGGATCCGACGATCCGTTACGGTTACTTCATCCAGGAAGTGGAAACCCGGGTCGGTCCCCAGCAACAGCGCGTTGGAGTTGCTCAGACCTTTCCCTGGTTTGGTCAGAGGAAGTTTGCCACTTCGATGGCCGACGAAAAATCCATCGAGGCTTGGGCCACCTATCAAACCCAAAGGCGAGCGTTGGTGCACAAAATTCGAAGTTTGTGGGCTGATTGGGACTACTTCGATAGAGCAACGGCCCTTACCCTGGACAATATCCAACTTGTACGGCGACTGGAACAAGTGGCACAGGCAAGGCTTCGATCAGGTGAAGATGCGCTTGGCGTTGTGCACGCTCAGCTCACACTTGCCAGATTGGAAGAACAGGTCACTGAATGGACGGATCGCAAAGAGCCGATTGTGGCGCAGCTCAATGGATTGCTCAATCGTCCTTCCGACGCCCCACTCCCTTCACTCAAACCTTCCAAGTCATGGTCTCCGGAAACTTGGAAGAGCATTGAGTCGACCACCGCATGGCAGGAGCATCCTGCCATTTTAAGGAAACAGGCAGCCCTCCGGCGTCAGGAGGCTGCGGTGCAACTTGCCCGCAAAAAGCGCCGGCCACAATTCACCCTTGGCCTGGATCTTATCCAGACCGATTCCACCGGCAACATGGATGGCTCCGATCTTGGAAAGGATCCCCTGATGGTGAGCGCCATGTTTAATCTACCCATCTGGGAAAAGAAAAATCGAGCTGCTGTGGCTCAAGCCCAAGCTGAGGAAGCCGCCGCAAGACATGCATTGGATGAGGAAAGCAATCAGCTCCATGCTGCGAGGAGTGAAGCACACTTTGCTCTTTCCGATGCCCTTCGCCGAGAGGCCCTCCATGAGGATACACTCAAACCGCTGGCCGAAAGTGCTCTAAAGGTGGCCGAGCAGGCTTATCGCACCGATCAAAGCACCTTTCAGGAGTGGGTCGATGCACTCCAATTGCTGTTGGATCTCGAACTCTCCCTATTGCGTGCGCAGACCGATCAAGCACTGGCACATGCCACCTTGGAACAACTCCTTGGAACGCCGGAATCAAAACCTGCACCTAC
>Ga0181585_10001667_pt1 | contig 19628 bp, 13 predicted proteins | sample 071ome_29_FD_132469 | JGI IMG/M metagenome (GOLD analysis project Ga0181585, IMG submission 132469) | Coastal salt marsh microbial communities from the Groves Creek Marsh, Skidaway Island, Georgia - 071407BT metaG (megahit assembly) | ecosystem: Environmental > Aquatic > Marine > Intertidal...
AGGTGACAGAGTGGCCGATTGTGCAGCATTGGAAATGCTGTGTACCGCAAGGTACCGCGGGTTCGAATCCCGCCCTCTCCGCCACTTTCTTACTTGTCAGGACCGCACTGCCCACAAAACAGGTCAGGGCAAAACAAGAAACCTAAGAAAGATTATGCGTTGCGGATAAAAACCTTGGCGTTGCCAGAGTACTCCACCTCAGCCAAGTCTAATTTGGCAGGAGCAGAAATGGCCTCGGCCATCCCGGGAGCGGTTGCCTTGCCGGCCACCAAAACAGCAACCTTACCATAGAGGTTGGCCTTCTCACCATCAGCGGGTGCAGTCACCTCACCCTCGCTCAGCCAACGGCGCAATTGGATCTGACTCCATCCATTATAAGGTTCACGGTTGCCAAGCAGGTTCTCAGAAAATCGCATCGCGGCGGTTTTCCACAGACTACCGGCAAGTTCCGGGGAGTCAGCCATAATTGACTGCATCGACTCAGTGGTCAGCCAAAGGGCTTGTACGCTGGAATCAGCAACCACGGTGGCCGTACGAGGAACACCGGCCAAAACTGCCATTTCTCCAATAACTGCACCGCGGCCCATGATGTCGACCACGACATCTCCAATCGAAACTTTCACGCTGCCCCGGGTGATGACAATCAATCCATCACCACTATCCCCTTGTTTCATCAAGGCATCACCTGAGTTGTAATTGCGGTTTTCAGAAGCCTGGATAATTTTCTCAATCACCTGATCGGGCATACCTTTTAGCCAGGCTACCTCCCTGAGAACTTCGACAGGCTCAGGCAAGCGCAAAACCAGCGGGCTTTCCATCACATCCTTCATCCGCTCTTCCACTGCGGTGATCATGCGGGCAGATTCGTCTGCCTCAAGCATGCCCTCTGCTTTCATTTACTTGATGGAATTCCGCTCATGGTTAAGCACCGAACGAATAGCATCCTTTGTTTCAATACCCACGGTTACCTCAGGATAGTTTTCGTGCATATCTCGGATATATTTGAGACCCGCGAGTCGGTTTTGTCTAATTTCGTCCTTGAGCAAACGGGCGGCCTGTTGCTGCTTTTCTGGATCGCCACTTTCATCAAGTTCACGCACCAAAGAATCCACCATCTTTGCCATCGCCTGCTGGGCAATAACGAAGGCTTTTGCGGCATCATAGCCAACAGTGATTTTGTCGGAAAAATAGCGTTTGAGCAGAGGAACATCTTTGAGAGCCTCACTCAACTTACTCACCGTACAAATGTCGTTGAGATAATCCCTTTGCATCAGGGGCACCTTTCCTTGTAAGTCCAAAAATTCACTCAGGTTATTGTCGAGCTGGGCAACCGCCTGTGCACTGAGCAAACCGGAACGAAATTGCGACCAGTAACTGCTCCTTTCCTTTTCCAGAAGCCTCCTGCGAGTTTCGGCTAAAGTATCCATCTGCTCCAATTCCTGAGCAGTCAATGGATAGGAAACCGGATCGGGAAGATAATTTCTGACCAATCCCCAGTTTGCCCCGCTTAGAAAGCGGTCATCCTTGAGCAAATCCATCTCTTTTTCACACCCGCTGGCAATGCTACCGGACGCATTGGAAAACATCAGCTTTTTCACCGCCGGAAGTGCGGTCAGACCAAGGCCATTGACCAGGGCTTTGACCGTGGTCGCGTTTACCAACAGGGTGAGCAATACGATCCCGGAAATCAGGAACAGGAATTGATCGCGTACACGGGAGGCAATTCCTACCAATGAAGCCTGCACAATGGCCCCACTGCCCTCTCCCATGATCACCACACTCTTTTTTCCAGAGGCTAGGTCTGCCCGGAAATCGGCCGCTTTTTGGTTGCTAAAAGAGCCAAGCAACGAATGGGCACGGTCGGGGCTTTGCGAAACAGATATAATTTGTCCGCCCTGCACCACCACATCAGCGTGGGAAATGGAGGCACCTTGGTAGTAATTGGGGCTTTGCTTATTGAGCAACTGCTGCCCCATATCTTGGTCGACTATAAAAGCAGAGGTGGTGGCATCCTTGTAGCCAACTCCTCCTTGCTCCACTTCAAATTCATACCGTAAGTTTTCGGAGTACACCACCAAGGCCAAGGCCAGACCGATGGCTCCTCGCAAGGCACCCCACCACACTACCACTGCATCCTTACCGGGTAGACCATAGCCCGCTTTGCGCATCAGCGGGTAGAACATTCCCATATTGATCGCCCGTACAACATGGATGGCCACATAGACCAAGCCAAGAATGACAAAATCCATACCGGTGGGCTCCGCTTTCTGGGCAATAACCACACCGACCACGATGAAAATAATCACATTGGCGGCGAAGGCAGTAAATTCCCAAAACTCATGCATGAAGTGCTCCACCTCAGGACTTATCCTTGTGCGACCAACGCCAGCCATAACAATCCCGAGAGCGACGAGCCCCAATACACCTGAAACATGAAAGAAATGCTCACATACAAAGAAAACCGCGTAAGCCGTCACCAAAACGACGGTGATTTCAATCAAAGGATCGTTGAAAACCTTACGCACCCACATAATCGCAATCAGTCCGATCAGCACACCCACCAATCCACCTGCCGCTCCAATTTTCCCGAATCCAATGGCGGCACTTCCAATAAAAGTTCCAGTACCAAGGAAGGCTTCCGCCCCAGTGACCACACCGATAAGCAAAACAAAGGCAACAATGGCCGTTCCATCATTGAGCAAGGATTCTCCCTCGATCAGGGTTCCCAGTTTCTTACTTGCTCCCAATTCCTTGAGCAGGGCGACCACCGCCACGGGGTCGGTGGCGCTCACCACCGCCCCAAAAAGCATGGAAGAAAGCACCAGGAAGGCACCGGCATCCACATTCCAATCCTCAAGTACACCTCCGCTCCCACCAAAAATCGAAATCATTCCGACAAAGGCAAAGCCCGTCATCACCGTGGCGGTGACAATACCTGGACCGGCAAGATAGAAAGCATTGAGAAAAGATTTCTTGAATGTATGAACATCTAAAGCAAACCCAGCTTCGAAGATAAGGATAGGCAGAAATACATAGAGAATGAGGTGCCCGTCCAAGTTTCCACCCCAAGAAATTGCACCGCTGAGTGTATCGATAAACTTAGCCCATAATCCAGTGGCATGCTCCACCGCATCATCACCATGGGAAGCGTGCCCGCCGTGCGGACCGTAAGCTCGGTTAAGTGCCCCCATCCCCAACCCAATTAGGAGAAGCAAAACCGTAAAGGGCAAGGGAATGCGCTGGAGGAAATGCCTCGTCGCTGCTCCGATTACCAGAGCAAGGATAAGAAAAAATAAACCATAGAGGTAGTCATGACCTCCACCTGAGGATGCCAAAATTTGCGGAAATAATGAGGAAACATTCATGATTCAGATTTAATTGGATGAACGAAGGAGACGGCTTGGGAAAGGACGGGAGGGGGGAACGGGTTCTGGAAGGTCAATCGCTGGCAAGGAAATGGGTTCCTCTTCTTCCAATATGTAATCTCGGTCGATCACTTTTTTTGGGTTTCTGCCGAGCAGTTCAGTTAGGGGGTCGTTTCGGAAAGAGTTGGCAGATTTTGATTGCTTCACACTCCCAGAATCAGCGGGGAGGATTTCAAAAGAATCCGCCTGTTTTGCATTACCAACATAGGCACCCACTTCCGAGATCACCATTTCAGCTTGAGCGAGGGCGGTACTTTCTAGAGATTTTTGTAAAGAGTCGCTGTTGGGGAACCCTTGAATCAGGTAAGAAGTGTTTACTAGGTTCAACAAATCGACATTCAAAACATCAGAGAACCCTACTCCGTTGGGCTTTAAGAAAATCAGCGATCCGGGGAGCAATAAGGAAGTAGACCCGGAATTTTTGCATAGGAATGATAATTTCCCAAGTACCCCGACTAATTTGGCTCCTCCATTCTGCTCGGCTTTGATCAATGCAGTCCCAGAACCGGATATTTCAACATTTGCCTTGGGGGTATGAATGTTGGCTTTATTGAAGACATTTCTCGATCGGATCATAATGGAACCATCGATGAGATTGATCCCCTTATCCCCAACTTCAAACTTTGATTCCGCACCAAACCTGAACTGAAAGCCGGCAGAAATTGTCTCAATTCCACTCTTGGGACGAACCGATATTGTAGTATTTTTCGGAACAAAATTCGCTTTTTTAAGAACTTCCCTCTTTTCCGAGCCAAAGATGGCAATGGCACCATTGCCTTGAGAATAGACGAGAAGGTGGGATTTTTGGCCAAGAAGGGGGCTAACAAAAAGAGAAAGTGCAAAGGTACTAAAGAATAACCTACTCATTACTCGCATTGAAATAAAGGAAGTCCCTTTGGTCAAACCTTCTTGTACAACCTTTTTCAGTGAAAAAAATTGTTCGATCTTGAACTATTTAACTTAGATGGAAATCTTGACCCCTCTTCTTAAGTATGCAGGGACATCCAGATCCTCGCCATCGTAAAGGTTCCGATCTGGTACATTATCAAAAATGCCCCGCTGGTTCTCATCCTCCATGAAATCGAAGGTATTTTGAGAAACTCCCAGGGTTTGCTTTTTTTGAGAGCCGGTAGTTTTTTCGGTTTTTGTTTTTGTTTTTTTAGCCTGGCCTACAACCAATCTTGAGGGATGGGATGTTTTTGTCGGAGTCGTGGCATTAAGGATTTCTCCCCCAGAGGAAGGAGCGACATCCACCGTGGAGGAAATCGGTCCCAGATCCGTGACACCAAGTACCGTAATCTCGACCTGATCTCCAAGATTCTCGTCAATATGGGCACCGAACACAACATGTTCTCCAGCTTTGAACTCCTTACGGATTTCTTCAGAGATAGTCTGGAGTGCAGACATCCCCATCCCTGGCCCACCATTGATAAAAATGACCAGTGTATCTGCCGCTTTGGAAACATCGGGGAGGTGAAGCATGGGGCAAACCATCAAACTACGCAGAGCCTCACGGAGGGCATCCTGACCACGCCCACTTCCATATCCAAAAAGAGTTCGACCTGCCCGGTGATTGAAAGCACGGTTAAGATGAGCAAAATCAACATCGATCATTCCTTTTTGAAAGACGAGTTTGCAAATTGCCGAAATTCCACGACTTACATTCCGACTGGCTTCAGCGAAACATTCTAGGGCGGTTGCATCATCTCCCCCCATTTGCAGGAGGGAATCATTAGGTAGAGGAACGACTGCATTCGCATGTTTACGAAGATCCTTCAGACATTCCTCCGCCTGGGCATGCCGGGATTTTTCCCAACTAAAAGGCATGGGGGTGAAGGCAAAGACCAAGGCTCCGCTTTCCCGGGCAATACGGGCAACTACCGGGGCGACTCCCCCACCTGTGCCTCCTCCTAATCCAGCAAGAAGAAAAACTAAGTCCACTCCATCCAGTTGCTTTCTCAAAAGGTCTTTTTCCTCCTCGATCGCCCGCCGGGCCAAGGCAAACTCTCCTCCTGTACCCATGCCCCGAGTATGTCTGCGCCCGAAAGACACTTTTTCAGAGGCAAGAGAGTCCGAAAGGGTTCTTAAGTCGACATCAAGTGCGAGGTTATCAACCGCATCAAAGTTATCAAAGCGCAAGCCATCAATCAGGGAAATTCCAGCTCCACCCACGCCGATGACCTTTGCCCGGATTTGGGAGCCATCCATTCCTGATTTGTATGTTGGGCACATATCTAAAAAATTATCTTGGCTCATATGAGTTTTGGTTTGATTGTTTAGGTAGGTTACTCAAAAAATCGGCAAGGATTACATTCCAAGAAAGCCACCAATTTTGCCCAGAAAGGAAGTCTCTTTGGGGGATTCTCCTGGTAGACCATGGTCTTCAAGTGCGTAATGTAAAAGTCCAAGAACAGAAGCATTTTCCGGTTTGGCAATTTCCGGGGAAATTCCAACAGGGAAGTTTCCCTTGCGCACGGGAACACCCAACACTTTACTCGCCACCACCTCAATTCCGGGCAACTTGGACGCCCCTCCCGTTAGAATCACTCCGCCTCCCATTTCCTTGGGGTCAAGTAGCTCTCCGAGTTCTTTGGATATGATTTCAAAAAGTTCAACGATCCTAACATGAATAATGTCAGTGATCGCTTTGCGGGTGACTTTGCGGTCGCCGATAGTCTGGTTTCCAATAATCCAAACTTCCTCCCCACTATCCGCCTCGTCCGGCAAAGCTTTACCGTATTCCAGCTTCAATTCCTCCGCATACGGCTCATGGACACGCAAACCCATGGATAGATCACCGGTTACATGATCTCCACCCACAGAAACTACTCCCGTGTACGCAAGATTACCATGCCGGTAAAGTGCGATATCAGTTACCCCCGCTCCCATATCAATGACCAAGGCACCCGCCCTCCTCACATCTTGCCCGGCAACGATGGTAGAGGAAGCCACCGAGGAAAGAATGAGATCGTCAATATCAAGACTGTAACTGCTGGCTACATCGAGATTTTTCTGAATTGCTGCATTTTCCCCATCAATCGACCAATAAATTAACTCCACTTTTTGCCCAATCAGACCAACAGGATCTTCCACTGGCCGACCGTCCAAGAGAATGGGCATACGTACATGGTGCACATAGGAACGCCCTTCAGACGGCTGTCGGCGTCTGGCCTCATCTGCGGCTCTCTGCAAATCAGCGAGGGTAACCCGACCATCAGAGGAGGCTACATTGGCACTACCACGCAAAACCATTCCTTGAAGATGTGTACCTGTCTGGGCGAGGTATATGGAGTCAATGGTTGTACCCGACATCTTTTCAGCAGCTTCAATGGCAGAATGAACACAAGAGGCCACATTTCTAAAATCAAGAATTTCCCCCTTACGCATGCCTTCGTTCGCCCTGCTTGACATTCCGACAATGCTAAGAGTCTGAGTTTCTGAAACCTCACCGATCAGTACTTTTGCTTGAGAGGTTCCTATTTCAACGGCTCCGATAATTTTACTCATAATGTCAAGGCTGAGGTTCTAGATTTTGGCAAAGACGGAACGATCATGGGAAAGATCGATTGAACGAACAAATTGAGACTGCCTAAACCTGGGTTCTGTGAGCAGGTAACGAAGACGCCTCAACTGCGAGGCAAACCCCGAGGGGGCAAAACGGATTTTGCCCACCTTTTTCGACTGAACCAAAATATGAGCCCCAGGATCATCCTCTGATGGGCGGTCATAGGATATAACGCTCCAGTCGCGATAAAAGTCGGGATATTGTCGCCTAGCCAGTTCAAGCAGAGGTGCCACATAAGGAATACCAACGAGTTTCTGAAACCCTTCGCCCGTGCTATCCAATTTCAAATCTGCTGGGGAAACTTTTAGAGATGGTAGGGTGGATATTCTCGAATTGCTATAACCAACGCCCCGATAGACCGATCCATCCGCAGAAACAAACCAATCCTTAAAACCGGTGGTTTTGTCCTTCAGCCTAAGAACGAGCATAGGGTGCCTCTCCTTTATCCTGACCACCAATTTGGCAGGAAAAACGCGCGAGATCTGGGCCCCGATAATTTGTTCCTCCTTGAGTAATTCGGCGTAAAGTTCCTTCAAGTCAATATCTAGCAATGACTTCTGCCTGACTGGACCCAGCCAGCGAGCAAACCACTTGTGGGAAAGGACCCCATCTGAAGAAAACTGAATTTGTTTAATTGGAATAGAAGAGCCGGAAAATTTTAACGAGTCTCCGTCCAGTTCCTTTTCTAAAAAAGCAACCCATATTAAGGCCGATAATCCAGTGATAACGAGCACAGCCAGGAAACTAAACTTAAATCCAAAATTTAGTTTTTTTCGTAAGGCGGGGCGGGAAACCGGTCTTCTGGATGACTTACTCTTGAGACTTTTCCAGCCCGCACTAAGGGACAGATCAGATTTGGGCTTTTTTTTCATGGTCTAAGCAGCACAGTTTTCGAAGGGTTGTGTATTTTCTAAAAAACGGCTCATTGCGGGTTCGACCAATTTTCTACACAATTGGTCAAAATTATACCCCGCACAGGAAGCACTTTTGGGCAAAAGACTGGTTGGAGTAAGGCCCGGTATGGTATTTACCTCAAGAAAATAGGCCAATCCATCTTCGTTGATAATGAAGTCCACCCGTGCAAAATCACGACAATCAAAACGGGAAAACACATTATCGGTCTGATCTTTAAGCTCGAATTCAATTTCGGGATCAAGGACAGCTGGGAACTTATAGACCGTAGATCCAGGAGTGTATTTACGCTGGTAGTCATAGACTCCACCGTTGGGTATGATTTCTACTATTCCCAAAGAATGTCCATGTAAAATACCCACACTCATTTCCCGTCCCACTATTCTTTCCTCCACGATCCAGTTTCCCGTTTCCAAACCTTGAAGGACACTGGAGAGGTTTTCCTGACCATTTATAATATGTAAAGCGACACTACTTCCCTGATCCGTGGGTTTTAAAATCAACTGTTCTCCCAATTTGTTCGTCACCCCAGCAGGATCGACCGCGGCGGGATCTGAAAATCGGATGTCGCGAGGGACCCTGAGCCCGAGGGTGGATGCTTTATCCTTTGCCAATGCCTTGTTCATACACAAGCGGCTGGCCTGAACTCCGCTACCACAATAAGAAAAACCAGCTCCTTCCAGCAATGCCTGTAATGATCCATCTTCCCCAAAAGTTCCATGCACCGCAGGAAAGACAACATCTTGTTGAGGGCATAAGGAGTCTGGCAAAGTCTCACCTTTTAACTCGACCAATCTCACTGGATAATGATCCCGGAGGGCATTATACAAAGAATTCCCCGAAGCAAGTGAAACCTCTTTTTCCGGGCCAAACCCACCACTTAAAATGACCAATTGTGAAGCAGTTTTCATTTTTCCCTCAACTGATTTTCTCGACTCATGAAAGATATTCGTTCCAAGATTTCCCCAATAGATTCACTTCAGGTTCTAGGGTAAGTCCGTGGGATTTGCGTACACGCTCACGTACTTTTTGTATCAGTTCAATGACCTCCTTGGCAGTGGCATCTCCCCGATTAATAATAAAATTTGCATGCTTGTCCGACACAAATGCCCCTCCATTGTGTTCTCCCTTTAGACCGGCCTGATCGATCAACCAACCAGCAGGATGCTCTACAGGGTTGCGAAACACACATCCAGAACTGGCCTGCCGAGGCTGGGAATCCATGCGTTTTTTTGACATCTGATCAATGACCTTACGAATTTCCTGCTGATGCATCCGTCCGCTTGCCTTGAGTTTTGCCCGTAGAGCAATCCCCTCATACGCCTCTTTGCAGTATCGATAACCGACCTCTAGCTCTGAGCCAGGAATCTGTTGAACCTCCCCATTTGGAAGAAGGAAGCTCACCCATTCAACCAGATCAAAAGTCTCCCAGTTCAATGCCCCGGCATTCATTCTCAGAGCTCCGCCAAGGGTGCCAGGAATCCCCTCGAAAAATTCGAATCCAGATAAACCATTTTTACAGGCGAATTTGCAAACTTCCTTGAGACGGGCACCTGTTCCCACGAGCATAGAATCGTCACTAAGCGAGGTCATCCCTGTCCAAAACTCACCCCTCAATTTCATCACAAGGCCATGGTAGCCCTCATCGGGAATAATTAGATTAGACCCCCGCCCCATCATCGATCGGGAAATATCAAAAAAGCGACACGCTTCGACCAAGGTTTTTAGGTCCTCTGTATTTGCTGGTTCGCAATACCAACGTGCTGATCCACCCACCCCCATTGTAGTCATCGATTTCAGGGACTCATCGCTACGCAAAATGGTATCTGGAGAGAGCCGCCTTTGCAGGTATTTTTGGAAGGCCAAGTGTTTTTCACCCCGGGCAATTTCCCAAGATGAATAAGCATTGGCCCAACGGTCGATATCCCCGGCTCCCACGAATAACAACTGATCCTTTTTCGCTGGTTTCTCGATACAAAACAGGGCTTCCTTGATATCGGAAAATTCCTTGTAGACCCGGCAATTTTCACGGAGTCGTGGAGGGAGATAACCAGTTAGCGATTCAACCGAACCGGAAGAAGTTTGTTTTTCAAATGCAGAATAAGTCGGTAATAAGTGCAGTTCATCGGCTTGGCCAAGCTCCTCCGCAAATGATTGAGCTAGAGACTGGGTTCGGGAAAAACGGTGGGGCTGGAAAATGACCTTGAGGAGGTGATCAGGTAGAGCCTGACTGCGCTGTTCCAAAAAGGAGCGAATTTCGGTGGGGTGATGAGCATAGTCTTCATAAATCACCCGGTTCTCATTTTCAAAAAGTTTGGACTGCCGGCGCTTAACTCCAGGAAAAGTGGCAAAGTCGACACCAGTAAAATCCACGCCTAACTTATCTCCCAGGGCATAAACTGCGGACAGATTGGAGTGGTGAAAAGATGCAGCTCGCTCACTCACCGCAAAAGTTTCATATCTCTTGAGCTTTTGCGATTGTGCCCACTGGTGAAGTTCTCCCCCCAAGGGCAATAGGGCAGTCTTCTTTGTCCGATCTATCAAACGCATGTATGCACTGAGCAAGGCATCTCTGCTCTGGTATAGATCGACATGATCCCAGTCACAATTAAGTACCAAAGATATGGCAGGGGAAAATCCTTCAATCGTTCCATCACTCTCATCCAATTCCAATAAAACCCATGGGGAATTCTGGTACCTCCCCGCCGGAAAACTGAAATTTTCATAAAGCCCACCTACTAGATGGGATGCACGAAACCCCACTTGATCCAAAGCCCAAGCAAGCATAGCCGTAACACTGGTCTTACCGTGACTTCCCGCTACCCCGATGACTCTCTTTCTCTGAAGGAGTTGAGCGAGAAAATCACCCCTGCGGTAGATCGGGATCTCACTGTTTTGAAAGGGGGCAAGCAATGCACAATCATCCGGAATTGCACTGGAACGGATAATACAGTCTGGTTTTTTTACAGGGATTGGATCGTAGAGCGTATGAATACCCGCCTGGGAAAGCTCGGTTCGCAGGGGTTCCTTAAAGTTATCATCAAATGCCTCTACCCGGACCCCGGCGGATTTTAAATACATGGCAAGCGGTGCCATACCCATTCCCCCTGCTCCGAGTAGAAATACTTTCCTGGGTCTTTTCATGCAGCGAGCGGAAGGGTGTTCCCTTGGTTAAGTGAATCCCTCTCCCGAAGACAGTGAACAATATCCCATGCCATTTTGAGAGCTACATCTCCACTATCTAGGGCAAATAAATTGCGGCGAAGAATGGCACGAAACTCCTCATTAAACATGACCTCACGCACTTCGGACAGTAAAGAGGAAAAGAGCTTACTTTCAGGGCAGACAATGCTCCCACCCTTGGCTTCCAAATAGGTTGCATTCATGTGTTGATGGTTATCTGCTGCATGCGGATAGGGAACTAAAATGGAGGGAACCCTACAGCGAATAATTTCAGCAATGGCACCTGCACCTGCCCGGGAGACGACCAAATTAGCCGCGGATAAAACAATGTTCATATCATCGGTAAACGGAACAAACTTGCTTGTTAGCACTTGCCCACCAATTCCTTCCAATTGAACGGTTCCTGAACTTTCCTTATTTAAACCAGTCAGGCAGTAGACCGATATACCATCCTCGGCCAGAGAATGAAGGTTTTGCTTTACCCAATCATTCAGGGAGGAAGCACCTTGACTGCCCCCAAGTACGACCAAAAGTTTTTCTGACATAGATAGGCCAAGTATCTTTCTGGCCCTTTCCATAGGAATCCTTCGAAAGTCTTGTCTCAAAGGATAACCTATATTGATCGTTTTATCGCTTGAAATTCCATCCATTCGCATTCCTTCGGGTAAATATAACCGGTCAGCCCTTCCCGCTAAAAAACGAATCGCACGACCCGCCGATCGGTTGGCCTCATGAACAAAGAGGGGGATCCCTAGTGACCTCGCAGCGACCGCCGGCCCAAAGGTGGAAAACCCACCAAATCCAACAAGCAGGTCAGCTCCAACTTTTTTATAAAATCTCCGAGCCCGTATGAAAGAATAGAGAAATCCTTTCCCAAATCGTAAAATTCCCCGGGTAGATTTGATCAGAGGTGATCCAGGCATGGCAATGAAGCTCATTTTTGAATATTTGGATGCCAGCCGGGAATCTACTTCTTTTTGACTAGTGAACAACCAAGTAGGATAGCCTTTTTCTTCCAAGGACTGGGCTAAGGCAATGCCCGGAGTGAGATGACCTCCGGTACCGCCGCATGCAATGACAATATTTTTCATAATTCCCTCGGGCGAAGGGCAAGAGGGCGATCCCAGCGACGCAGCACATTAATGATCAAACCGATCATAACAAAGGTAACCAGAAGGTTTGAACCACCATAACTGATAAATGGAAGAGACATCCCCTTGGTAGGCATGGAGCCTGTGACGACGCCCATGTTGATAATTGCCTGTAAAGAAATGAAGAGCAAGGCACCCATAGCCAGTAAATACTCGTACATATTCCTAGCCTGTCTCAACTTCCAGCAGACCGCCGCAAAGAGAGCGAGAAATGTGGCCACTATGCAAAGGGTGAACCATAAACCTAACTCCTCTCCAATCACTGGAAAGATAAAGTCAGTATGTGCTTCGGGTAAAAAATGCATCTGTTGCCGGCCCATGCCCAAGCCAACTCCTTGGATTCCCCCCACTCCGAATGCCAACATTCCTTGCCACAACTGGTAGGCACTATCATTGGCATTGGCTTCCACATCTAAAAAAGAAGTGACCCGACGGATCCGTACAGGATCAAAATAGACCAAAACCGAAAAACCAACTACCGCAAGGCTGGCCACAGGGAGTAACCAGCGCAAACTGGCTCCCGCTTGAAACATCAAAGTTGCACCGACGGCACCACACAAAAAAGCCGTACCAAAGTCTGGTTGCAGGAGGATAAGACCAGCCGAAATCCCGATGAAAATTGAAGGAATAGCAAAGCCATGGGCAAAGGTCTTAATTTTCCTCTGATTGAGAGAAAAATAATGAGCAAAGAGAAGCACCAAACCAATTTTGGCAAATTCGGAAGGCTGAATGCGAAGGGGGCCAATCCCGATCCACCTCTGGGCTCCATTCACTTTTACCCCGACACCAGGAACGAGGGTAAGAATTAGCCCAAGCATGCATAAGCCAAAAAGCAGGGGGGTGTAACGGCGCAAGAACTCCAGATCAATGTAGGCAATCAAGGCACCTGCACCGAGAGAAAGACACAGCCAAATGCTTTGCTTGGTCAACAAATCTTGGGCACCACGAACCGCCCCTGCACTAAATAGCATTACCAGACCGATTGTGGTCAGACACAACGAAGCGACTACCAAATAGGCAACAACCCAGTTTGTCTTTCTGTGTAAAGATACTTCTATCGCCAATCTCCCATCACATTATTAAAATCACCCTTTTCCCACCTTACTTTTTCCCTTTACGGGCTCTCTGAAACATCAATTATCGGCCGATCACCCACCTCAGAATCATTGAAGAAATCTTGTAATGTCGAGGACGGGTCTGTGGGCGGAGCAGCTTCATTCTTTGATGATTCCGGAACAATGACATTTCCGCTCACAGGCACAGGTTCCGAGCTGGATGACTGAGAGACAATCAAGGATTGTCCCGCCCGGATCATCCCTGGATTGGAAAGCCCGTTCCACTCCATGATATCTGAAACCGAAACCCCATAAATCGCAGATATCCTACTCAGGTTTTCTCCCTTTTCCACTGTATGCGTAGTGGCTCCAAGTGGAACCAATCGTGCAGGTGCAGGAGAAGGTGAAGAAGGTGAAAAATCACTGGGTATGGCAAGGATCTGCCCCACCCGAATAATTGTAGAAAGTGCCAAGTTATTTTCCTTGAGTAATACGCTTAGAGGAACCCCATGTTTTCTAGCAATACCAGAAAGCGTGTCTCCACGTTGAACCTTGTAAGTAGCACCCGTAACAGATGAAGATACCGTCGATAAAGGTGTTGCTTGAGGAGCCGAACTTACCCCCTGCCCCACTGCGGGAATCATTACTTCCTGACCGATAGAGAGCCTAGAATTCTTATCAAGGTTAGGGTTGGCATTGAGCAGTTCTGCCAGGGAAACTCCATTTTTACGGGCGATGCCCCAAAGGGTGTCACCTCGTTCAATTTTGTAGATTGCTAGATCGGATGGACGTAGACCAAGGGGAGCAGGACTGGGTGAGGAGGGCACAAACACGGGAGTTGATTGCGGGGCCAATGGCTCAGGCTCCACCGGAACGATGAGTTCTCCTGGCTTGGGTCTTGTGGGAGCGGCAAAGGTATTCTTTACCGGTGCGACGGGTGCGCTTTCGGGAACCACCTCGGCGGAAGTCTCTGCAACGCCCTGATTAAATGACTGGTCCACTCCCGCGTCGACGGAGGAATTTTGATCAACTCCGTGACGAACACCCGCGGTCTGACAACCGGGCTGAAACATCACGAGCAAAATTACTCCGATGTGCAGTGAGAGAACGATACCGAATACATTGGATAGTTTCATGGTCTTATGTGCTACTTAACGAATGAAATGAACTAACTACTTGCGTATCCCTTAGCCCAGTTTTCTTCAAATCCAAAACGAGGTTCAGGAAAGAATTTCCCCGGTCCAAATAACTCTTGTAGCTATCAAAACTAGCGAAACCAGGGCTGAATAATATAATAACTGCTTTTTGGGCATAGTCGTAAGCCCGTCTCACCGCCTCTTTTAAGCCCGTACATACTTCTGCCGGCACACCACCTCGAGAAAATACATGATTCAAACTTTTTGCGGTTTCACCAATGAGAAAGGCCTTTTTAATGTAGGGAGAAAGCAGGGAACCATAGTCGTCCAGGCACTCCCCTTTTGATTGCCCACCACCAATCCAGATAACTGGTTCAGAAAAATTTTTACAGGCAGCTACGGTGGAGCCAAGGTTGGTCGATTTTGAGTCATTCCAGAAACTCGCTCCATGGATAGTACATACTTTGGAAAGTCGGTGCGGTTCGGGTACATAATCCAACATCGCCGAAGAAATAGTTGACCCATCCAAACCCTGTTGTCTAAGCCAGGATGTGGCCAATGCCAAATTCTCCTTTTGCGGATAGGTAAGGAGAAAGTGGTCTTCAGGCAGAACAAGCGATTCGTTAAATTCAGTGTGGGGTACCCTAATATTTTCGGATAAGGGCACGGATAAGGAAAGAGCAGCATTAGCTACTTGAGAAGTCACCCAGGTAGATGAGTACGGAGTTCTGTCCACTAAACGGTGCTTTGCCTTGAAGTATTCTCGTTCGGATCCATGAAAATTCAAGTGGTCTGCAGTGAAATTTGTCCAAAGCAATGCGTCCGGGTTCAAATACTTAATATTCCTCGATTGAAAAGAACTGATCTCCAAAAATATATGGGCATCTCTACACTCCTCTTCTGCAACAATGGCAGAAAGTGGACGCCCGAGATTCCCACCCGCAAATCCAATTTTACCAATTTTTTTCCATATATGGGCAAGCAGTGTGGTAACGCTTGATTTTCCATTAGTTCCGGTAATGGCGATCACTTTTCCATCCACAAAACGAGCAGCAAAATCAATTTCATTTAGTATTTCTTTTCCATGCTGAGCAGCACGAACAATCCATGGATGATCAGGACGAAAACCCGGACTGTGCACGACTAGTGAGATCTCATTTAAATCCTGATCATCGAAAGTGTTTCCAGATTGGTCAAAAGTTATCGAGTCCCAGTTTAGTTTATCGAGTAACACTTTGAGAGCCTGTCCACTTTTCCCTCCTCCCAAAATGGCCACTGGCCATTTCTTCATCGCTACCCAATCTTTCGGAAAATCCTTCATCACCTAATCTTGAGAGTTGCAAGTCCGATCAAAGCAAAAAGCAATGACAGGATCCAAAAGCGGATGACCACTTTTGTTTCCTTCCATCCTTTAAGCTCAAAATGGTGGTGAATCGGGGACATTCTAAAAATTCTTTTTCCCCGAGTTTTAAAAGACAAGACCTGCAAAATAACCGACCCTGCCTCCATCACAAAAATCCCGCCAACAATGATCAGGGTTAACGGTTGGTGTATCATCAGGGCAATAATTCCCACCAGTCCACCTATGGCCAGCGAACCGGTATCTCCCATAAACACTTCCGCCGGATGGGCATTATACCAAAGAAACGCAAGACTACCACCGAGCAGAGCGGCACAAACGACAGTAAGCTCTCCACTACCAGGCACCCAGCTAACTTTTAAATATTCCGCAATTAAAAAATTTCCGGATGCGTAGGCCATGATGCCATAGGTCAAGGCAACGGTAACCGTGCATCCGATGGCCAGACCATCGAGTCCATCAGTCAAGTTGATTGCGTTGCTTGAACCGCACAAGGTGACTAAGAAAAAGAGGAACAACACCCCAAGGGAAAGGGTGGGAATGCCCCCATCTTCTGCATAACTAACAAATGGAACCCAAAGTTCACGCATTTTTTCTGCACTTCCTAAAGCTTCATTTTCATGACCAGACAAATCGTGGCTGAATGGACCCAATAAGAGGAAAATGGCCACCGCAGTTGTAAAAAACTGTCCCGCCAACTTGTATCTTCCTGCGAGACCCTTGCTGTTCTTTTTTACCACCTTAAGGTAATCATCAAGAAAACCCACAAAGGTCAAAAGAAGGTAGGTTATCATGGCCGTCAAAACATACACATTCAATTCCGCCCACAACAAACAACTGACCACGACACAAAGACAGATTAATATACCCCCCATTGTTGGGGTCTTTTCTTTAGATTCATGTAAATTAGCTAGTTCACCTACTTCCTCTTTATCCCTAAATGCCTGACGAGCTCCGATCGTACGAAGCCATTTGATGATCATCGGCCCGATGATGAATCCCATGATCAATGAAGTTAACCCTGCACCAATGGACCGCACTGAAATAAATTGAAACAAGCGTAAAGGACCAAACCATTCCTCGTAAAACTGGAGGTAAGTTAACATAGAACAGCGTTAGTTTCCTCCTCTTTTGCGACTGCCCAACTTGGTAAAATATCTTCTAAACGATACCTTCGGCTCCCTTTTATAAGAACATTCCCTTCGAAATCCTCAACCAAACTTCGGCAGTCGTCCACACTTCTCAAAACAATCACTTGGTTTGAGCGAGCTCCGTTTTCCAGAATGGTATCCGCCATCCAAGACGCTTTATCCCCTACCAAAACAACCCGATCATCTTCTCCCAATTCGAGATGACTCGCGGCATGGCGGTGAAGTGAGACCTCTTCTTGCCCCAGTTCTTCCATTCCTCCAAGAATAAAAAGCTTGGGCAGGTTACCCGACTGAACGGTGAAAAAACGAACCGAATCTGAAAACGATGAAGGGTTTGAATTATAACAATCCAAAAAATACTCTCGCCCCCTACCTTGAAGGCGTGCGCCACGCAAGGCAGGGGGCTTGTATTGGGGTAGGCGTACAGAAATTTCTTCCTCAGATAATCCAAGTTCGAGTGCAGCCAAAACACAAAGAGCCATATTACCAATCATTCCCTCTGACATGGGAGGAAGAGAACAGCTTAATTCGGAGGACTCAGGATGCCAGACGTGTAGCATACCTGAGCCCTCCGGTTTGTTTGTTTCAGTCCAAAAATCATAATAGGCAGTTTGCTTGCCTACTTTCTCCTCAAGAGGAGATCCTTTTTTTACAACAAAGTGAGGTTTACCCTGGTCAACTAATCGGGAAAAGGGCTGATAATTCAAGCACGCTTCAGGAAAAATTGCCTTTGCATTTGTATCCTGCCAAATCTTACTTTTTTCCCTGGCTACACCCTCAATGCCACCCAACCCTTCCAAGTGCGAGTGGCCGATCATAGTAACCAAAACTAAATCCGGGTCGATGGTTTGAGTAAGCGGACTCATTTCACCGGGTTGGTTAATACCCACCTCGATGATTGCCGCGGTGTGCTGATCTAATTCTAACCGCAATAATGTCAGGGGAACGCCAAGGTGATTGTTCAAATTCCCTTCCGTCGATAAGGCATTGTTTAGTAAAGTAGCCAAGGCTTCCTTGGTCGATGTTTTCCCACAACTCCCGGTAACCCCAACCACGGGTTTGTTAAATTGCCTACGGTGACCGTGTGCTATCTCGAGAAAGGCTTCCGGAGTATTTTTTACTTTTAATTGGGCCAAATCAATTGATGGGTTCACTTCTTCAACCAAAGCTGCCGCAGCCCCGCCCAGTTGGGCGGAATCAAGGTAGTTATGTCCATCCCGAGCAGATCGAATTGCTACAAAAACATCACCCCTTTGAATTTTTCGTGTATCTATTGAAAACCCGGACAGGCAGTCACTGGGTACAGTATTCCATTCCCCCTTACTCCATTTTTGTAAATGGTTTGGACAGAAAGCTACCATTAATGTGAAAAAATCTTTGCCTGGATTAATTCCTCTGCAATTCTACGGTCATCAAAAGGAATAGCAGAATACTGAATTTCCTGAAATGCCTCGTGCCCCTTTCCGGCAATTAGAACACAGTCTTCGGGTCCGGCTTCATCAAATGCACGGTGAATAGCCCGCCTCCGGTTTTCAATAAAAGCAACTTTTGCACCCCTAGATACACCTTTTTTCATGTCATCAAAAATTGATGACTGAGGCTCTGTTCTTGGATTATCAGCAGTCGCCCAAATCCGGTCCGCACCTGCACAGGCAACTCGGGTCATCTCAAGTCTTTTTCCACGATCACGATCGCCGCCACATCCAAAAACGAGGTGTAACTTCCCTTTAGTACATTCCCTCAACATACCCAAAGCATTTCGCAATGCATCCGGAGTGTGTGCATAATCAACAACCACCTTGAATGCTTGCCCTTGGTCAATAACTTCCATTCTACCATCCACTCCACTGAAGCCAGCTAATTTATGAACAGCATCAGTAACGGAACGTCCCATACCGTAAAGAATCGCGAAGGATGCTAACACATTCATGATGTTATACCTCCCAACCAGGGGGCTATTTACTAAAATATTTCCCGCAGGACATTCGAGAACAAACTTTGCCCCGTTTGCATCTAGGGAAATTTGTGTAGCCCTGAACTGACAACTCTCCTCAAAACCGAAGGATATAAACCTGACCTGAGGGGGCAATTCATCCATCAGTCTTTTGCCATAGGGACAATCCCCATTAATGACGGCAACCCGGGGAAGATTTCCATTTAATCCATTAAATATTTTTCTCTTCTCTTTAAAGTATGCCTCCATACTTTTATGGTAATCCAAATGATCCCTCGACAAATTGAGAAATGCAGCAATTTCCAATTGTAGTCCTGCAACGCGTGACTGATGAATACCATGGGAACTCACCTCCATAACCGCTTCTGAACAGCCCCCCACAAGCATGCTCTTGAGCAAAGGATAAAGATCGGCTGCTTCAGGAGTAGTACGATAGGAGGGCAATTCCCTGTCCCCAAGATGGTATTTTACTGTACCAATTAAACCAACGGGTCTTCCTGGTTCTTCTAAAAGATGACGAGTTAAGGAGGTGACTGTGGTCTTACCATTCGTTCCAGTGATTCCTACTATATTTAAAAGCTCATCTGGGTTACCATGGTAACGTTTGGAAAACTTGGCTAGGGCAATCCTTGCATCGTCTACCTTGACCCTGACCACATGACTCGGAAGATTGTCATGATCGGCATCAGTGATCACCACCTTCGCACCTCGTTCAATCGCCTCTTTAAGGTGCTCG
>Ga0181585_10001671_pt1 | contig 19620 bp, 19 predicted proteins | sample 071ome_29_FD_132469 | JGI IMG/M metagenome (GOLD analysis project Ga0181585, IMG submission 132469) | Coastal salt marsh microbial communities from the Groves Creek Marsh, Skidaway Island, Georgia - 071407BT metaG (megahit assembly) | ecosystem: Environmental > Aquatic > Marine > Intertidal...
CCCGCAGAAGGAGTGTTTCACAATCTCGTGTTTGTCAGTATTCGCAAGACCTACCCCATGCAGGCTTTCAAGATCATGCATGGACTGTGGGGGATGGGGCAGATGATGTTCACCAAATATATCGTGGTGGTCGATGACGATGTCGACGTGCACAATACCAGTGAAGTCCTGTTCCGCCTGTGCTCCAACACCGAACCGAGACGGGACACCATCTTCACGAAAGGCCCCGCCGATGTGCTGGATCATGCGACCGAAGCTGTCGGGATCGGTTCAAAACTCGGGTTTGACGCAACCCGCAAGTTATCGGGTGAAGGCTTTCAACGCGAATGGCCCCCACTGATCAAAATGGACGCTGACATACGCGCCAAAGTGGATGCCATGATGAGGGACTCTGTGAAGGATTGATCGGATTACCATCCCAAAGCGCGGATGATGACATCTGCGGCGAAGAGTCCCGCCATTCCGATGGCGCAGACAAATTTGCCCAGTGTTCCCGCGAGGATGCCCAGTAATGCCCCGGTGCCGGCTTTGGTGGCTTCGTCGAAGTTGCGGCCGCCCAGCATCTCGAGGGCAAGCGCCCCCGCAAACGGACCGATCAAGATGCCCCAGGGCCCCAAGAGCAATCCGAACATGCCGCCCAAAAGTGCTCCGACAACGCCCTTCCAGGTTGCTCCGAGTTTACGGGCGCCAATCAGACTGGCCACGTAATCAAGTATCAGGGAAAACATCATAACCAGACCCAGCACGATCATGACCCCCATGCTGGCACTGGCTTCTCCGAAATAAATCTTGTGACCCAGCGCCGCGATAAATACAACGGGCGTGCTCGGGATGGCCGGGATGACACTTCCAACGGCTCCCACCATCATCACGATTTCGGTCAGAAATAATCCAATTACCTCAGCTATCGTCATCCATTCCATTCTACCGTAAAAGCACCGGTATGCATGAAATTGTTTCAACTTTTTTGCAGGATTGGTTTTGAATGTTGGAATGAGGATAGCGCGCTACAGGTAGATCGGACCGTCCCGGTCCGCCCCTTGTGGCATACTTTACCAAGAATGCCATCCAAAGGAAACCCTGGCGAATCCGGTCGACAAAAACCATTTGCCACATTCAGGAAAGATATGGGTTTCAGAAAACCGAAGGCTTCCCAAAACGGAAACGGGTTGCCGTTCGAAAACCTTAAGGGGCGCGCCAGGGACGGCACGCGCTACCTTGAGGCGCGCCAGGGATTCCGCAATTGCGGGACGCTTCCTTGAGTGACACCTGGTGAAGCTACCTGCGTGCCTGGTCCAAGAACACTATGCGAAGACTATTTGCCGCGCATGTTGAGGGCGAAGTTCAGGCGGATTTCTTCACGTGTTTTTGCGTCATAGTACTCCACCGGATTGTAATCGTCCGTGAGAATGATGCCGCTGTCCGGATTGGATTCCATCTTGTTTTTCCAGGCGGTTTCAACGAAAGCCATGATTCTGGGATGCACATCAGTCATGTCCATGGCCTGATGTGGCTTAAGATTTTCTTTCCTGGAAGCGACAAAGAAAACATTGCCGCGTGTCCCGTCATGAATGTGTACCGTGCCGAATACCGATTGCAGGGTCTTGTCCAGCGATGCCATGAAAAAATCCTCTCCCGGATCGAAATGTCCAAAGGCATTGATCACCAGAATGGAATCTTCCTTCATGCGTTTGGCCATGCTTTCGAAGCATTCGCGGCTCATCAGGTGGGAAGGTGAGGAATCCCCCAGGAATGCATCCAGCACCACCACGTCGTAGAGTTCTTCGGAAGCGTTCAGAAAATAGCGACCGTCTCCGATATGCAGGTCGAGTTTGCTTGGGTCCAGTCCGAAAAATTGTTCTCCGATTTCGACCACACCTGGATTGATCTCCACCACTTCCACATTGCTGCCCTCATTGGCCAGTTGCATGGGGACGATGCCGACTCCCAGACCGATACATAGCACTTTCTCTGGAGCGGCGTGATAGGCGTGTGTCAGTCCGTGCAACATGTAGGTAAAGACCGTCAGGCTTTTGTCTGCTTTCGGATCGTGGATGTTTTGAGTCAGAAAATCGTTGAGGTAATACCGGACATCTCCCTCATCAGAATCCACGACCTGCATCAGTCCGAAATTGGAATTCTTGCGATACAGTTCATTGCCGAATCCCGAGCTTTTCACCGATTCCACTCTACCAGCCACCATGGAAAGTAGTATTCCAGTGATAATCCCGGGGAGTACTCCGGGGGCCTTTTTGAATCCTTTCTCAAACATCAGGAAATAAACGACAACCAGAACGATTTCGATGCCGACCACCATGAGCATGGTGTAGGTGTTCGGAAGGTGTGGGATCAGGACATAACTGATCAACACGGTCCCCGCCACACTTCCGACTGTGCTGATGGCGGACAATCGGCCTACCTGGACCCCGATGGTCTGGGTGGTCTGGGTGGTGATCCTTGCCAGAAAGGGAATCGTGATGGCCAACAGGGTCAATGGTGGAAAGAAAAGAAAGAGCGCCATCAGCAGAGATCCCATCGCCAGTTTGAACTTCAGAAAGAAATAGGCGACGGGCTCGAGTGCCAGGGTGGCGATGGCCAGGTAAATGGATGCAAACAGCATGGAGTAAAACAAACGAGCCAAGTGTGGTTTGCGATCCGCCATGCGGCCGCCGTAGTAATATCCGAATGCCAGGGAAATCAAAGTGGCCGCGATTTGTGCCGTCCATACAAAATGCGATGTGCCGAAATAGGGCGATAGCATCTTGGCCCCCAGAATCTCGACGATCAGGATCACTCCGCCGTTGATGGCCGCAGTCAGATAAAGGAAAGGCACCAATTTGGCCGCCATGCCCTGGTTGTCGGTATCGGATTTCTTATTGCTCACACACATTTTCTATAGTGAGCTGCGGGTAAAATCAAGGCAGGCTTGAACGATGAGGCATTTCATATGGTACCAAAGTAAGGGATAAGGTGGGCGCGCTCTGGACTTCGGTGTGCAGCACCGCTCTGGATACGCTAGGGAAACGTCATGATTCCTGAAAGCCGCCAACATCCGCTTCCTCTTGACGGATCCTGCTCACGTGAAAGTTAAGGTCCGTGAAACTTGTGCACGCCCCGCGTCTTCGCACGGTATCCAAAGCTCCGATGACTCGGTGCACTCCAGAGGCGCATCCTTTGAAAACGATACATTTTTCCTCTGTGATCTCTGTGCCCTCTGTGGTTTCATACGCCTTGCCCGGAAAGCATGTGCAGGACCATCCATGGCAGATGGTCTGCGGTATTGCTTGAGGGGTGCAGACATCAGCATGAACCGGATGCATTCCATCTCATTGAAACGAATTCATCACCGACTGGATCAGCATCTGGCGGTGGATCTACGTTCGCTTGCTGTTTTCAGGATGTGTCTGGGTTTGTTGCTCATGGTGGATTTCTCACTCCGCATGCTGCAGGCCTCTTCTTTGTATTCAGCGGAAGGCGTCCTTCCCCTGGAAATCCTCCGGCACTTGCCCCAGCAACCCTGGTCCTGGTTTTGGTCGGTGTGCGCAATCTCCGATCGTGTCGAATGGATCCGGGCTTGTTGTGGAATGGGGATTGTTGCTTCCTTCCTGCTGGCTGTTGGTTGGCGTGCGAGATGGATGTCTCTTGTCGCTTTGATTTTTCTACACTCCATACAGGCACGTAATCCCTGGACCAACTACGGAGGCGACAAACTGTTTTTTCTCCTGTTGTTATGGTCCTGCTTTTTGCCGATGGGAGCAAGGTTCGCTTATAGCAGGAAAAGTGATGTGGGCAATAGACCCGACTCAATGGCGCTGAGTAGCTGGGCCGGGTGGGGGCTTCGGCTGCAGGTGTGTGTCATGTACTTATTCTCGGTGTTGCGTAAGCATGGAGATGCCTGGCTGGATGGATCGGCTTTGCACTATGCCTTGGAGATTGATCAGTTTGCGTTGCCTGCGGCTGTCTGGTTGAAATCATTGCCGGACTCCATGCTGCGTTACCTGACGTGGTTGACCTTGTTGGTGGAGGGGGTGGCTCCCTTGTTGTTGCTCGCCCGCGGAACCCTGTTGCGATTGATCGGTATGGGGCTGTTGTTGGTGTTGCAGTTTTCATTCTGGCTGACCTTGGATATCGGATTGTTTCCTTTCATTTCCACCTTGGCATTGTTGCCGCATGTACCGGGGCATGTCTGGACCTGGTTTGGTTTTGGACGTGGTCCGGTCCTTTTGAAACGCGAAACATTTTCCACCGCCGTGAAGGAACGTCTCGTTGCCTGGATGCTGGTGTTCATGCTGGTTTGGAACGTATGGATGACCTGGGATTATCCCGATACACTGAAAAGTCGCATGCCAAACTGGGCGGCCCAGGTGGTCAGCCTGCTGCGAATGGATCAGTATTGGGGCATGTTTTCCCCGAAACCCATGGTTCACGACGGTTGGTATGTGATGCTGGCTGAACGCGAGGATGGTTCTCAGTTTGATCTGCTGGATCCTGAGCGATCTTCCTTGTGGGAAAAACCTGATGATGTGCTGAAAACTTTCCCGAGTGATCGCTGGAAGGAATACATGATGATGCTTTATGATCTTTCGGAACAATCCGGATTATGGGAGCGGGTCGTTGATCATTTCAAATCCACGTGGGAAAAAAAACATCCGGGTGATCCGCAGATCCAGAACGTGGAGGTCTACTACATGATGGAAAAAACGCTACCCGTCGGTGTGGCACCGGTGGAGAAAGAGTTGCTTTGGCCGGAGCCGCCGGGCCTGTGAGGTTTGTTGTTTTTAATCCGCAGATGGATTCTGAGGTTTGCTATCGGTCATCGGTTCCGTTTGCTGAATCGAATTCAGTAGACTTCAGGAGTTCCAGCGTTTTTTTTCCAATTTCGTAATAGGGTCTGTAGTCCAAATTTTCATAATAGGAGGTGATTACCCTGTAGGGTTCCTGTGACTCTTTTGCCTGATCCAGCTTTTTCAGGAATTCATCTTTTGAAGGCGAATGGTTCATTGCTTGATGAAACAGGTTCCAAGCTTGAGCGTGCTCGGGTTCCAATTGAAGAATCGAAAGGAAGGCGGTGAAATGTTGTGGTGTCCAATGGCCGGGTTGCTTGATGTGATTCAACAGGCGGTCGATGATTTCGGTGTTATCCCATTTTTGGAATCGATGGAGACGTGCGACTTGAAGGGCAATGGTAACGCTTTCCATTTCGTCTGCGATCTTTAGCAGTGTCGGTTGGAGACCGTCGAGAGGTTGATTGGATGCTTCCAATAATGCCAGGTATTGAAATGTGTGTGGGAGTGAAGGCTGTGGTTGAATAAAAAGTATGGGGGGACCTTTGAACGGCCTGTTTCTATCTTTCGCTGAAAGGAGCATGGTCTTCAATTTTTGAATGGCATCCTCCTTGGTGGATTCAGGAGATAGTAAAAATGTAGTTGCTGCGAAGGTTCGATCGCTTTCCGACCCTTCTGCCAATTGGAGCAGCCTTTTTTTTGCAAAGGCTGATTGATCCACATGTTTTGATAGAATGGTCATCAGTGCTGTCGTGTCCCTTATGGGGGGCATTCCGGGCAGGTAGTCGGCCAATTCCTGGACCGTATCGGTTTTTTGGTAAAGCTTGGCAATGGTTCCTGCCGCCAGGCTTGTCCACGAGGCATTAGTGTGATTCAAAAAGGGGCCCATTGAGCGAATTATATCAGCCTGGTGGTTGGTTGCTTGGCGTAAGACCACCGTTGCGTAGTACATCTCGTAGTAGTCGGCTGAGTTCAATTGATTCAACTGGACTTCGGTCCGCTCCAGCGGAAATTCCAGATGACGAAACAGAAATCCCGCTTGTTCGCCCCGTGAAGCTTGCTGTTTGAAGCCTAAAAACTTTCCCCAGCTTGCTTGGCGTAGTTTTTTCGTCAGCTTGATTTTGTAGCGAGATATAAAACCGCGAGGCATGCTCATTTCATCCAACAGAAACTCAAGTCCCTGTTTTCCGAAATGGTGAAATGCTTCGATGGCCTTTTTTTGGCGTTCGGTTACATGAGGTCCTGATCGAAAACTTGTCTGAGAAAAATCATTCAGCCACCATTCCATGGTATGGCTTTCGAAAAGCGGGGCTTGGGTGCGTAGCGACAGATAGAGGCCGACGCACAACACGAAGAAACCTGTCGTCAACCCAAATTTTTTCAGATTGGAATGATTGCCGAAAATCATATGTGTTTGATTTGGAAACAACATAGACTTCCTTTGATGGTTCGTCATTCAAATTAAATGGTCAGGACAATTACTGAAAGGGATCCCTTCTATTCCAAATCCCATCTTCTCGATCTTGACCGTGTGTTGCATATGTGATACGTAAGGTTCATGAGTAAATCAGCCGTGGTGCATGCGCGTATTGAGCCGAGCGTGAAGAAGAAAGCCGAAGCCGTGTTCGGAAAACTGGGCATGTCGCCAACCGAAGCCATCAGGCTTTTTTATACGCAGGTCAGTCTTCACAAAGGTTTGCCCTTTCCTCTCAAAATTCCCAACGCGGAGACCCGGCGAGTCCTGGAGGACAGTCGTGAGGGGAAGAATATTGAAGAATTCAACTCACTTGATGATATGTTTGCAAGCTGGGAGCACTGATGCGCCTTCAACAAACCAAAAGGTTTTCCAAAGACCTGAAGAGAGCGATAAAAAGAGGGAAAGATTTGAGGAAAATCAAAATGATTGTTTCCTCATTGGCCAGAAGTGAGCCTCTGCATCCCAAGCATCGGGATCATGCTCTCATAGGGGATTGGAAAGGTTCCCGCGAGTGCCACATTGAACCGGACTGGTTGCTCATTTATACCATTGAGGCCGATGAAGACCTGCTGAGATTGGAGCGGACCGGAACTCACAGTGATCTGTTCTTTTAAACGATTCCCCTTGTTTCTCCACGGAAAACTGAGAAGTTCTCCGCTCTGAAAACGACTGAATCATCCTCTGAATCAAATGCACGGCGATCCTGGTTGGCGACGAACATGCCCTGGGAACCGGGGCGCTTTCCGGTTTTTTATGGTTGGATCATTGTGGTGGGGGCCACCTTGGGGACTTTGTTTACCATTCCGGGACAGACCATGGGGTTCAGTGTGTTCACGGATATCCTCATGGAGGAACTGGGATTGTCCCGTGTCACCTTGAGTTTGGCTTATTGTGTCGGGACGGTTGCCAGTGGTTTGACTTTGCCTCGTATGGGCCGCTTGGTGGATCGATGGGGAGAACGTCGCATGACGATTGTTTCCGCTCTGGCAACCGGCTTGGTGTTGTTTTACCTCAGTCTGGTCACTTCCCTGAATCGAACCATTTCCGTAATGCTTCCGGCATCCTGGCATACGGCTTGTGCTTTTGTTTGCATCGGGATTGGGTTTTACCTGATTCGTGTGTCGGCTCAGGGTGTGCTTTCCATGACTTGCCGCAATGTCATTGGGAAGTGGTTTGATGTCAAACGTGGCATGGCGCTCGCCGTGAGTGGTGTGTTTGTTTCGTTTGGATTTTCAGTGGCGCCACGGTGGTTGAATGATCTGGTCGAACGCTACGGTCACGACGGCGCCTGGCGGGTGATTGGTTTGCTGACGATTGTGGTGATGGTGCCGGTTGCCTGGGCGGTGTTTCGGGATCGTCCGGAGGATTGCGGGTTGGTGATGGATGGGGGCTCGGTGAAACGCACCGGATCAGTCAACCGGGACATGCACATTCATCATGACTTTACGCTCAATGAAACGCTCAAGACGTTTTCCTTCTGGGTGTTCAATTTGTCTTTTGCCTTTTATGCCCTATTCGCAACCGCGTTCACTTTTCATATTTTGTCTATGGGGGAGGCGTTTGGTTTTGATCGTGAACGCATCTTGACTCTGTTTGTTCCGATGGCGTTGGTCAGTATTACCACGAACCTGAGTTTTGGTTGGATCAATGCCAGGCTTCGATTGAAGTATTTGTTGGTGCTGATGAATTTGGGCGGTTTGGCGGGTGTGGCGGGGTTGTATCAATTGACGAACGATTGGGGAGTGGCTGCTTATGTTATTGGCAATGGCATCGCCGGGGGTGGTTTCGTCAGTTTGTCAGGCATCATCTGGCCGAGGTTTTTCGGCAGGCTTTGGCTCGGATCCATCAGCGGAGTCAACATGTCCACCATGGTCATCGCCAGCGGGTTGGGGCCGCTCCTTTTTGGTTGGTCTGAACAATGGACCGGATCATATCGCCCGGTTCTGTTCATCAGCATGTTCGTGCCCGCCCTGTTTGCATTGCTCAGTTTCTGGGCCGATAATCCTCAGCGCCAGCTGGAAGACCCTGTTTCATCCTGATTTTCCACGGCAGGGCAAGAATTTGCAAAACCGGGTTCGTGTGCTTCTGTCGATAGAATGCATCCCGATGGAAAATATCATGTAACCAGTTCTTCCGTTTTTCGGTCAGCCTTGTCGAGTTCCACTTTAATCGTCGAGTAGGTGATGATCTCATGGGATCGTTTCTTGTCTTGAAACGCGTTTTCATGTAATCCATTCAGACTCACACAACACAGTTCGAACGACATGTATATGATCAAACCGATATTGGGCAACCTGCTGGGTTGCGTTCTTGCCGCCGGTGTGTCACTGGTTGGTCTTCAAGCTGCTGATCCCAAGGCTTTTGAGACCGACCCCCTCCTGAAGCCGGACGACAATCGTTTCACACCCGTTGTGGTGACGGAAGGCACGCTCAATGAGCCCATGTCGTTTGAGGTGTTGGAGGACGGCCGAGTGTTCATCATCGAACGACGTGGTGGCGTGAAGCTCTATGATCCCGTGGACGCCAGTGTCAAATCCGTCGGTCAGTTGTATGTCAACTCCACCGGCAACAATGAACAAGGTTTGGCTGGGATGACTCTTGATCCCAATTTTGAGGAGAACGGTTGGATGTATCTCTACTACCACGATCCGGTTGATGCCAAGGCAGTGATCAGCCGGTGGGAGATCTTCAATAATACGCTGGTGGCCAATTCCGAGATCGTGATGCTCGAATTTCCCGCTCAACGCGAGACCTGCTGTCATACGGGTGGTGGAATGGCCTGGGATGCCGCCGGCAATCTGTATATCACCATCGGAAACAACACCGGCAATAATCAGGCCGCGCACACCGACGAACGCCCGGGTCGAAGCAGTTGGGATGATCAACGGGGTGCCGCCAACACCAATAGTCTGGAAGGTAAAATCCTGCGCATTCATCCCGAACCCGATGGATCTTACTCCATCCCTTCCGGAAATCTCTTTCCATTGACCATGCCCAATACACGGCCTGAGATCTACACCATGGGGCATCGAAATGCCTGGCGTGTTTCGATCGACAGCGAGACGGGGTGGATTTACTGGGGCGAGGTCGGTCCCGATGCCCGTCAGGACAGTGAGATCGGTCCCAAGGGGTATGACGAATTCAATCAGGCGCGTGAACCCGGTTTCTTTGGATGGCCGTATTTTGTCGGGGATTCCGCTTATCCGGTCATGGACTATGAAACCAACACTCCAGGGAAGAAGAAGGATCCCAAAGCTCCCACCAACACTTCCCCCAATAACACCGGCCTCGTCGAGTTGCCTCATTTGGCTCCCTCGTTCGTGTATTATCCATATGACGAATCCCCCGAATTCCCGGCACTCGGCACCGGAGGTCGTTCCGCTACAGGTGGACCCATCTATCATCGTGGCGACTTTCCGAATGCCGAGCGTCCCTGGCCCGCTTATTTCGAAGGAAAGTGGATCGTCGCCGAGTTTTCCCGTCGGGCCTTGTTTGTGATTTCGATGGAGGACAATGGTGATTTCAAATCGTTGGAACGATTTCTTCCTGATTACCGTCCGGTGGAACCGATCGATATCAAGTTTGGACCCAACGGGGATTTGTATGTGTTGGAATATGGTGGTCGCTGGTTCCAATACAGTCCGGAGGCCAGGCTGGTTCGCATCGCTTTTGAAGGCGGCAACCGTCAACCCATCGTCGTTGCCAAGAGCGATAAAAAAGGCGGTGTGCCGCCCTTTGAGGTTTCGCTTTCATCTGCCGGAACGGAAGATTACGACAACGATGATCTCAGCTATCGCTGGGAAATCGTCGATGCTGGCGGCAATGTCCAAGTCAAAGAGGAACCGAATCCTACGGTTACCCTGACATCCATTGGCACTTACAACGCGCGTCTGACGGTGACGGATCCTTCGGGGGCGAGTGATTCGGTTTCCCTGCCGATCGTGTCTGGAAACGAACCTCCCAAAGTGTCCATTCAGTTCAAGGGCAACCGCTCTTTCTTCTTCCCCGGCGCTCCTGTGGAGTATGCGGTGGAAGTTGAGGATGCGGAAGACGGGACGTTTTCAAAGGGTGACATTGATGCGGACAAAATCACCTTCAGTATCGATCAGGTGGATTCCAACTTCGATGTGGAGTCCCTGAGGCAAATGCCCTTGGATGACGCGGCCACCTCTCGTTTCCCGGTGGCACAATCCATCATCGCCAAGGCCAATTGCCGATCCTGTCACCTGGTGGATGCGAAATTGGTGGGACCTGCATTCAAGGAAATCGCCGCCAAATACAAGGACGATGAGAACGCGTTGGACGATCTCGCCGGCAAAGTGGTGGGCGGTGGCCGGGGCGTGTGGGGCGAAGTGCCCATGCCGCCGAACGCGCTCCTCACGGAAGATGAAGCCAAACAGATTTTGAAATATGTTTTGAGTCTGGCTGATGATGGAAATCAGGGGCCTGCTCTGGTGGGGGCATATACCCCTGTAGCTCCGGCAGCCCCTCAGGGGCGGGGTGGATTCGGTCGTCGCGGCCCAGTTGACCCGGGCGCGGTGTTGATGCGGGCTGTCTACAAAGATGCCGGAGACGATCTGGCTGCTTCCTTGACCTCACAGACCATTGAGCTGTTGCGCTCCGCCACGCTCCAAGTAAGCGCTGCCGATGTGTTGGATGGCGTCGAGACCGGTCGGTTCGGGGCAACGGTTGCCAAAGGATCGCATGCCTTGTTCAAGAACATCGATCTGACACAAGTCAAACAGTTGGACGTCATGGCCAACGCCATGGCCCGCAGCAACCATGCCGGGGGCACGATTGAAGTGCGTTTGGGCGGTCCCGGAGGCGAATTGCTGGGAGCGGCGACATTGGATGCTCCCGAACCACCTCAGGGTGGGGGACGTCGCGGCTTTGGTGGCTTCCGTCGTGATCCGGTCCATATCGCCATTCGCGAAGTGAGCGGCAAGAAGGACCTTTGTTTGATCTTCCGTAACGACGCCGCGGAGGATGGCTCGAATTTGATGTCCGTTTCTTCCATCACCTTTTCGGCTGAAGTGACCGAGAACAAGGAAGCAGATGGTCCAAACCAAAACCTGTAACAAATGCGCTGACAGATTGTCTTTTAATCGAACCTTAATTAATCGTCCCATTTGACACGAAACAAACCGTTATGAATCTACAACCCTTTCACATTCACACACGCCGGCAATTCCTGAGAACCACTGCTCTGGGCGCCGCGCTTTGGCAGGTTCCCGGACTCTTTGCCGAGGAACTGGTTCGCACTCCCAAGCAAACCGAAGGACCGTTTTATCCGGACACTCTGCCATTGGACACCGATAACGATCTGTTGATCATCAATGATCAAACCACTCCCGGTATCGGGGAAGTGACCTGGTTGAGCGGCCGCATCCTGGATGGCCGGGGGGAACCTGTCCGCAACGCCCTGGTCGAAATCTGGCAGTGTGATGCCAAAGGTGTGTATTATCACTCGGGCAGTGGCGACGACCTGAAACGACGCGACACCAACTTTCAGTGTTTCGGGCGTTTCCTGACCGGATCGACCGGCGAATACGTGTTTCGTACCATCAAGCCGGTTCCATATCCAGGGCGCACGCCGCACATCCACTTCAAGGTGAAACGTCAAGGCAAAGAGTTATTGACCACGCAATGCTACATCAAAGGGCATGAACAAAATCCCAAGGACGGTATTTGGAAACGAATCACCGATCCGAAACAACAGGCAAACGTGACCATTCCTTTTGAACCTATCCCGAATTCCAAAATCGGTGAACTGGCCGCCAGGTTCGATGTGTATCTTGGCTGGACTCCTGCCGATGTGTAATCATCCATATCAACCACCACTCAACCTGAAGAAACATTCAAGATGAAGAAGAACATTACAGTATTGACCGTCGGCATGTGTTTGGCGACAGGCTTGTTTTCGAATACGAGCAAGGCGGAAGACTGGCCCCAGTGGCTGGGGCCCGAAGGCAACAACCAGGTGGCAGGGGAGGGGTTTGCTCCGGATCTTTCCAATTATACGGTGGCCTGGGAAAAGCAGATTGGTGTGGGGTACGCCTCCATCACGGTTGCGGAAGGTCTGGCATTTGCGATGGGGCACGATGCGGAAGGAAAAGAGACGGTTTATTGCCTGGATGCCAATACCGGTAAGGAAAAATGGCATTACTCCTACGAAGCGGAACTCCTTCCACGGATGCACAAAGGCGGCCCGAATGCGACTCCGACCTTTGACGGCAGTCGCGTCTTTGTGCTGAGCAAAGATGGACAACTTCACAGTTTGAAAGTCGCGGATGGTTCGACAAACTGGAAGGTGAACCTCGTGGAAGTCTTGGGCGTCAAGGTGCCCAACTGGGGCTTCGCCAGTTCTCCGGTCTTGCACGATGGTCACATCTATGTGGCTGCAGGCAAAACCGCCGCCATTGATGCCGCTACCGGCGATACCCTTTGGGTGACTTCCGACGAAAATCAGGCGGGTTACACAACCCCGGTTGTTTTCAAAAGAGGCTCCAAAGACTATATCGCTGCACTGGATGGTGCAGGTTTGAGCATTCTTCAATCCGTCGATGGCAAGGAAGTGGCACGGCATCCCTGGAAAGCTCAATTCAACATGCAGGCCACAACACCCGTGGTGCTTGAACATGGTAACCGCATCTTTGTCTCCGGCAATATGAATTCCGAATTGCTGGCCTTTGATGGTGCCGCACTGTCATCCGTTTGGAACACCAAGGAAATCAAGAACGCGATGAACAACAGCGTGATCGCGGGTGGCGTGATTTACGGGATCGATGGCAAACAGGGCAACCGCAACAGCCGCTTGTTTGCCGCTGACTTGAGTTCGGGCAATATTCTCTGGACCCGGGACGGATTTGGTTTTGGAAACACCATTGGGGTAGGGGATCACATCCTGTCCCTCAATGAAGCCGGCGAATTGGCCGTGACAGGCGTTAACAAATTGGCTTTCAAAGAAGTTTCGCGCAGGAAGGTGCTGGATTCCACCTGCTGGACCACACCCGTGTTTGCCAACGAACGCATCTACGTGCGCAATGACGTGGGCCATCTGATCTGTCTGTCCAAATCTTAGTCTCAATCAAAGTGATTCAAATGATGATCCATTCGACTGTTTTGAAACGTGCCTTGTCCATCGCTCTCGCAGGCGCCTGGGCGACGTCCGTGTGGGCGGGCCCTCTGGATGATGTCTATAAACTGAGTCCGGACTCATTGCCCCAGGAAGGTGTTCCAAAGGGTAAAGTCATCGGGCCACTGACCCATGCCAGCGAGGTGTTCCCGAACACGACCCGCAACTATTGGGTCTATGTGCCGGCGCAATATGATGCTTCCAAACCGGCACGGCTCATGGTGTTTCAGGACGGTCATGCCTTTGTCAGTCTGGACGGTTCGTATCGCATTCCCAATGTGTTTGATAACCTGATCTACCGTCGCGAAATGCCGGTGACCATCGGGGTGTTCATCAATCCGGGTCGCCTGCCGCATCAGAAGGAATCATCCTCCAGTGACTGGGGAGATCGCATCAACAATCGTCCTACCGAATACAACGAGCTGAACGATACCTATGCCCGCATGATCGTGGATGAGCTGATTCCGGCTTTAAAAAAGGATTACAACATCTCCGATAACCCGGAAGACCGGGCCATCAGTGGCGCCAGTTCGGGTGCCATCTGTGCCTTCACCGTGGCATGGCACCGGCCGGATGCGTTTCGCAAGGTGATCAGTACCATCGGGAGCTTCACGAACATCCGGGGCGGTCATGTGTATCCGGATCTGGTGCGGGAATCGGAAAAGAAACCCATCCGAATCTTTCTTCAGGATGGATTGAACGACAACCGTGGTAGAAGGCGCGGTGGGCAGTATGATCCCAAATGGGACTGGCATACTCAAAACCGAAAAATGGTCGATGCCCTCACTGAGAGGGGATACGACGTCAACTATTGCTGGGGCATCGGCACCCACTCCAACAAGCAGGGAGGAGCCATGATGCCCGAAATGCTACGTTGGTTATGGCGAGATTACTATCGCCCCGATGATCCTCACGACGATTCCAACCGTCAGCTGCTGGAAGTCGAAACAACCAGCGAGGATGAATAGATCTTAACAAAGCAAAAGCCCGGATTCCGCGAGGGATCCGGGCTTTTTAAATTCACTATTTACTATTTTAAATTCACCATTTCTTTACTTGATGTCCAACAATTCCACGTCAAAGACCAACGTTGAAAATGGAGGAATCACATTCCCGGCGCCACGTGCGCCGTATCCCAATTTGGAAGGGATGAACAATTTGATCTTCCCGCCTTTACCAATCAACTGAAGTCCTTCAGTCCAACCGGGGATGACCTGGTTGAGGCCAAAGACAATGGGTTCATTCCGCTTGTAGGAACTGTCGAATTCGGTTCCGTCCAGCAATTTACCGCTATAGTGCACTTCAACCTGATCGGTTGGGCCGGGTTTGACATCAGCACCCTCACGTTCGATGATGTATTGCAAACCTGATGCGGTTTCTTTGACATTTTCCTTCTTGGCGTTTTCGGCCAGGAAAGCTGCTTCTTTGTCCGTAGCGTCACTCACTTTATTGGTTTCTTTCTTTTTGATGGTTGCCATGGCCAGTTCAAGATCGGCCAAATCATAATCGCCATTCACCTTGACGGATTCGATGACGACGGGGGTAACGGGCACTACTTTGTTCCCATTGTATTTCGGGTGAACCCGTGTTTCAGTGTCCCGGATTTTATCGACCGTTTCCATGCCTTCGACGACTTTCCCGAACACCGCGTAAGCGGCGCCACCTCGAGGTACGTCCAGCGTGGCATTGTCGACCACATTAATGAAAAACTGAGACGTCGCAGAGTCTGGGGCGTTGGTTCGAGCCATCGCAATGGTGCCTCGTTTGTTCTTAAGCCCGTTTTTCCATTCATTCTTGATGGGAGGCATCAGCCCTTTGGTTTTCTTAACCATCTCGGCATCCATGCCGCCACCCTGGATCATGAACGTGGGAATGACCCGATGAAAGATCGTTCCTTCGTAATACCCGGATTCGGCGTATTTGATGAAATTATATGTGGAAATAGGCGCTTTTTCCGCATCCAGTTCCAACACGATGTCCCCAAGCGTTGTCTTCATGGTGACCTTGGGGTTCTCGGCTGCCACCTGCAGGCTCGAAGCCAACACGGCGCTCAACAGGCAAACGCCCGACCAACTATTTAATGCAAATTTTGGAAATTTCACGCGCACAAACTAGATCAGACCCGCCGCCGGATCAAGTCCCGATCATTGGTAGAGCGTGTCGTCTCGACGCGCAATCCTCATGGTATTCGCACATCTATTAAATCGTTCACATGGGAAGCCAAGAAGTAATCCCCCCCCTGCAGCCACCCCAAACAAACATGGAGGGACTTGTTCCACCAAGTCCCAAACTTTCTCCTCACAGTCTCCCTAACCAAAGGAAATGGAACGTGGTAAGCCCTTGGTCCATCGAAAACCGACAGTCTATTCAGAGCGTAAGTCCTGGTTTCCGCATTACGTGAGAATCGAATTGGACCCATTGCCCTACCATCCGAATGACGAAAAATCCCAAAACAAACGACTAAGGATTGCCAAACACCGGATGTTCGATTTATACCCGAAGGGTGCTTGGCCAATGAAAGCACGACACACTGAGCCATGAACGTACCCAATCAACTGACCGTCGCCCGATTCGGATTGACCGTTGTCTTTTTGGCTGCGTTGTTTTCCGGTTTGCCCTACCACGATTCCGTTGCATTGGTGATTTTTGTGATCGCCAGCCTGACCGATTATTTCGACGGCAAAATCGCCCGCCGGGACAACCTGATCACCGATTTCGGCAAGCTGATGGATCCGCTCGCGGACAAAATACTGACCGGATCTGCTTTCATCGCGTTTGTGGGACTGGATTTGATGCCGGCCTGGATGGTCATCATCATTGTGGCCCGCGAACTTGCCATTACCGGGTTGCGTTTATTGGCTGCGTCCAAGAACATCGTCCTTGCGGCGGAGAGATTTGGTAAGCACAAGACCATCTCCCAGATCACCGCGATCATTGCCGTATTGGTTTCCATCAGCTACGCCAGTTGGGGAAGCGTTGGTGAAGCGATCTTCGGTTGGAATCTCCTGGGGGTGCCATGGGTGCTTTCCTTCACCATGCTGGCGCAATGGGTGACCGTGCTGCTTACTTTTTACTCGGGGGCGGTTTATCTGGTGAAAAACCGGGATCTCTACCTGGATGACATGTAAAGCTCCGTCCCGAGAATGATCGCCTCCCGATTCATATGACGCAAACCTCAACACACTGGACCGCTACCCTGGCCTGCCTTGGCCCTGTCGGGCATTTGCCAAAGGCTCCGGGAACCTGGGGATCTGCCGTAGCCATCCCTGCAGCGGTGTTGTCGATGATCCTCCTGTCGCCTCTGACGATGTGCCTCGTCACCGTTGGGCTGGTTCTCTTTGCGGTTTGGTGCTGTGGACAAGCCGAGAAAGTGCTCGGTGCTCATGATCCGGGATGCGTCGTTCTGGACGAATTCGTCGCCGTACTATGCTGTTATCTGGGGCCCATGCTATTCTTTCCACACATCGCGGAAATGATCCGGCATGCGGATCAAATCCTGACAACCAGGACCTTGATCTTGCACGTCTCGGTATTCGCCCTGTTCCGTCTCTTCGATATCTGGAAACCCTGGCCCGTCAGCGTGAGTCAAAATCTCCCAAAAGGATGGGGGGTCGTGATGGATGACGTCCTGGCGGCGGGTTATGTGAATCTGATCCTGATCGCTGCGATATCCTTGATTTGAATCAGCGCCGCCACTGAAAAGGATCTGCAGAAAATCTGCGTTCATCTGTGGATAAACAAAATAGATACGACTAAGATCACCCCCATGCGTATCGTATTACAAAGAGTATCCGAAGCCTCCGTCACCATTGAAGGTAAGGTGAAAGGATCCATCGGGTGGGGATTTCTGATCCTGTTGGGAATCGAGGCCGAAGACAACCAGGCCGATATCGACTGGCTCTGCGGTAAGATCGCCCGCTTGCGGGTCTTCTCCGATGACGAAGGCAAGATGAACCGTTCGCTGGAAGGCATCGGTGGTGAAGTCCTCGTCATCAGCCAATTCACCCTTCACGCCAGCACCAAAAAAGGCAACCGCCCTTCCTACATCAAAGCAGCTCCGCCCGACATTGCGATTCCACTCTACGAAGCATTCCTGAAAACTCTGGAACAGAACCTAGGTAAACCCGTTTCCTCCGGCGAATTCGGAGCCGACATGAAAGTTGCCCTCATCAACGACGGCCCGGTCACCCTCACCATCGACACCAAAAACCGCGAATGATCAAGGGGGGGGGCAGTTCCAACGGGAAAGAGGTAGAGCGTGGCGTCCCGCCGCGCACCCGCAAGGCGACCAAATGTCAGTCAGACTACGAAGGCAATACCAAGCGCTCCTCCAAACACTGATTGACCTCCAGTGTCCAACCAGTGTCATGAGCAAAGTGAAAATGTGCCAGTCGTTGGTCCCTTGGGCGTATCCTACGTGATCTTGGCTTTGATTCACCGTGTATGCGCCTTTGGAGTGCTCCGAGTCATCGGAGCTCTGGATACGGTCCGCATCCCCCAGCCGCATTCTACCCGTCACCACCAACCATTTCCATAACGCTTCAAGAACGAACATAGCTCTTCCGATACCATTACTTTGATGCCAAGGTATCCAGAGCCGCGATACCTCGCCAGCATTCCAGATGACCCCGCCTCCTGCCTTGGCCCTGCGATGTCATTCAGCAGATGGTCCTCTTACGTTGAGTGTCAACTTGACGGCACTCTGATCGTAATACATAGTTTTACATCATGACAAAGACCATCACAAAAATAGGTAACTCTCAGGGGCTGGTTTTTGATTCAGCCTTGATGGACATGGCCCATTTGAAGATCGGGGATCAAGTGTCCATTACGGTTCATGAAAGTGGCAGCATCATTTTGACCCCTCTCAAGCCTGTTCTAGACCCGGAGAAAGCCGCTGATACCGCAAAACGGTTGATCCGTAAAAATTCGGAACTTTTTAGGCGTCTTTCGTGAGTGATGGATTTATTCATCTTAACGTTGAGACTGTGAAGGCCATTCACCGTGAAGTTCTGGCTGCACACGGTGGATTGGATGGTATAAGAGAACCCGCCTTGTTGGAATCTGCTTTAGCTGCCCCACAAGCAAGTTTGGCCGGACAAACCTTGATCACCGATCCCATTGAAGCAGCAGGGGCCTATCTTTTTTATATATGCAGAAATCACCCGTTCAATGACGGGAATAAACGTACCGCACTGGCTGCCTGCTTGGTGTTTCTCGATGAGAACGGTTGGCTACTGGATGAAGAGTTGGATGTCGATGCATGGGAAAACCTCGTGATGAACGTTGCAAGCAGCCAATGGGATAGAGATCAAACCACCAAGGGCCTGCGTTCATTGCTGGAACAGGAATAATTTCACCTTTACCCAAAGGAAACCCCAACGTATCCGAGTGAACAAATACCCAGGCTAATCAGAACCGAAGGCTTCCCAACACGGAAACGGACTGTAGTTCGAATGCCACAAGGAGCGCGTCAGGGATCCTCGCAGTCGCGGGACACTACCCGAACCAACATCCAAAGGTAAACCCAAGCGTTACCCCAATGTGACCGCAATCGCTGTTTGCACCGCAGTGGTCAAAGCTTTCACTCTGACATTCAACTCGAAATCGGATGGCGCTTCCAAGGTCAGGCAATGGTCGGTTTTGTGGCGCATCATGTGGAAAGCTTCGGGCCAGTCGTCGCGGTCCAGGTAGCGGTGTCTGGGGTGGATGAGCCCTCGATCGGCCGGCATGCCTTCTATTTTTTTCGCCAGCTCTACAGGACAAACTTTGCCAACTTGATCGATAATAGGTCTTCCATAGATGGCGGGAGTGTTTTCCAGAGTGAGTTCGTAAAGATAAAATCCGTCCGCTTCCCAATCTTCATGAAGATGCAGTGTCAGATCAAAGCGCGGCAAGGCCTCCAGCTTGCGAAGGTGCGTTTGCACTTCTTTGGTTTGCTTTTTGAAATAATCGCGGTTCAGGTCGAATCCCTCCGCGTTCTCTCGGACGCCTCTTCTCATACCCGTTGGGTTGAGGCAGGGAAAGACGTAGTAGGAGATGCCTCCGGGCAAGTCGTCCTTAAAGATGAGTTGAGTAATAGCCGCTGTGGTGGCCGGTTCATCGCCATGGATGCCCCCTGATATCAGAACTCTTTTCTGATGATGGGTGTCGCGTGATTCCTGGAAGAGCAATGATTCCCGCGAAGTCTTGCCAAAGTGCAAATGCTCAGTTTTCCAGCCCTC
>Ga0181585_10001673_pt1 | contig 19605 bp, 16 predicted proteins | sample 071ome_29_FD_132469 | JGI IMG/M metagenome (GOLD analysis project Ga0181585, IMG submission 132469) | Coastal salt marsh microbial communities from the Groves Creek Marsh, Skidaway Island, Georgia - 071407BT metaG (megahit assembly) | ecosystem: Environmental > Aquatic > Marine > Intertidal...
CGCACCACCAGAAGATGATGGATTTGGCACAGACGCAACGCCAGTTACTCCAGGAGAAAAACCGAGGTTTGAAGGAGATTGGAAGTGTAGTGCTTGCGGTACTCCAATAACTTCACTTCCATTTAAGCCGTATAACACTGAAAATCTCCTCTGTATTGATTGTTTTAAAAAGAGTAAAAGCTAGAATAATGAAACCCCTCACTTTGAGGGGTTTCTGCTCTATGCGATGAGTACCATATAGCTGGGGTACTCAGGATGAAGAGCTTCGACGACACCGTATAAGTCTTTATCGAGACTCACTTCGAGTTTCGTTATTGCCTTATAAAAATCTCGAAACCACTTTTTGTATTCTTTTACATCGAGCTCAATGAGCTCAACAGCTGGAACGAGTTTTAATTGTGATAATAATCGTTTCCACCAATGTAGTTTCGGCGAGAGGTTGTACAGAAAACAATCTTGCATCCATACGACATCGGCAACTGTGGAGCACTTACCTCCACAAACCAATATTTTCCTTCTTATAGCTGAACAAGAGAATACACGCACACTCTGATGCATGGTGAGCACCTCGCTGTGAAGGGACTTTCTATATTTTTTATATCATGCTGGAGGATGAGGTTTTGGTAGAGGAGGGGATAAAAATATGGTACGCTATCTCGCACGGCAGTGAATATATTGCTTGATGTTCGTGGATATATGTTTTGTTGTTTGTGCGCTGCGCTGCCGGATCGTCTAATGGTAGGACTACGGTTTCTGGTACCGTCTATCTTGGTTCGAGTCCAAGTCCGGCAGCGCAGCACGGAAAACAAAGCATATATCTGCAGTCATTAGTAGGACTCCGTGAAATGTTCTCCCAGAACATTTCACCTAGTACCGTCTATCTTGGCTGTAATTGTTTTAGAAACAATTACAGAACCTTGCCAGCTATTTATACAAATAGCGACAAGGTGTACTGAAACTGTAAGTTTCGAGTTCCTGTCCGGCAGCATTGCTTATAAACGGAGAATCCGTCAGCAACGAATGTGTATTTACTATCCACCATATATAGGGCTATGGTGGTATACTTTGGGAAAGGGAATTTTCTATGGAGAACGAACAAAATACAAACATACAAGGTGAACAGCACCAAAGTGAACCGATAAGTCCTCAGTCTTCAACACCGCCTCCTTTTGAACCCTCACAAGAAATCCCAAACCAACCCCTCAGTGAGCCAACAAAAAATAGTTTTTCCTTCCCAAGCATCAAGCGTGAATATTTGATTATTGGTGGGATTTTGATACTCATTGCATTTATCGCAGGAATTCTTTTTTATACTAGCAGTGGACGACATGTTGCGGTAAAGCAGTTTACAAACGTGTATTCTTTTGTGCCGGAAAAAATTTCAAAAAGTGCAGTCATTCAAATCAATGTGCCAGAAGGTGTTGATGAACAACTGGCACGAAGTAGCATCACATTCAGTCCAGAACTTAAAGGTGATTGGCAAACCGAAGAGATAGAAGGGGTTATTCTATTCAAGCCACAAAAACCACTCAAGGAACATGTGTACTACGCCGTAAACATGGATACAGGCTCGGTGCAGATGTCTGGAGATTTTTATGTTGACGATGATCCTACAATAGAGGCGATTTTTCCAGGAGAAGGGAGTGAGTCACATGAAGATAGTGAAATTACCATTGTCTTTAATAGACCAATGGTTCCACTCACCACGCTCTCAGAACAAGAATCAGTAGACCTACCTATTACCATTTCTCCAGAGACTCCGGGGAAGTTTAAGTGGATTAGTACAAGAAATTTACAGTTTATCCCAGATACAACACTTATCCCGTCTTCAGACTACACGGTAAAAGTAGATGAAGGACTTTACTCACTTGATGGACTTGCAGTAGCTCCAGTAACGCATTCATTTGTGACTCGACCGCTTCGCTATGAAAGTGTTTCATCTGATTATTTAGGATACCGCTCACCAATTGCCATTCGATTTAATCAGCCAGTAGATATCGATAAAACAGAGAAGCTTATATCGGTTAATAAGTCGGGAGGAGACAGTGTATCAATAGAAGTAGAGTATGGGGAATCAACATACTACGATTATGACAAGGGGAAATACATCACTGAGTCAGACCCAAGTGTTTTGCATGTGTATCAAAAGAAAGACATGCACGGTCGCAATCGACTGTGGGATTTTGATACTACCTATGACATTGTCATTGAGGGCGGGGTACCGCTTGTTGGTAATAAAGACCTCACCATTGGAAAGAGAAGTACTGTTTCTGTACCAAATATTGTGAAGAGCGTTAATGCATCGTCTGACCGCTCATCGTATGTTTCGACAGACCTTTTTGACCCACAAGGGAAACTCATTGTGACATTTCATGAAGACGTTGATAAAAATCGTTCAACTATAAAAGCGAAAGGTCTAAAGGGAATTGCATATGGCGAGCGATGTCAGACTGATGAAGAAGGCAACGAAGTGCGTGTTGGGAGCGGATGCGTCAAGGAGGATGATAAAAGCATGCTCATCTTCACATTTGATGCAAATGCATTTGGTACAGGTGAAACATTTCAAGTTGAACTGAGAAAGATGGAAACTCCAGAAGGGTTTAAAATTAACGCTGACCCAATTTATATCAGTGCCACCACCTATCCAACATTTCAAATATTGAGTACTACACCAAGTGAAGGTTCATCGTATGCAGAACTTGATGGACTCTACGTTTGTTCAAATGTGCCGCTTAAAAATCCTGGGGAAGAAGGGCTGTCGTCGTACATTCAAACTGATGGGTACATTGTATATGGAAATTGGTCTCGCTCACGACTCGTCCACAAAGCAGGTTCATATGACACGTGTGGTAGTGGTGAATACCAAACACAGCTTCGCTATGGTCTCTTGCCACAAACAAACTACAGTATGAACCTCAATCTTCGTGATGAGTTTGATCAGAGTGCGAGCAAACAAATAAACTTTAAGACAGAAGCTCCACAGGAGAATTACGTCAGGTTCCACAACATGCAGCAACAGTACAATGTGACCCCACCTGAACGAACAAAGCTCACATATGCGGTTGAAAACATGGAACATATGGATATGCACATCTGTAAGTTGAGTGCAGAGAATTTTCTTAAGCAAACAATAAACAGGCCGAGTCGTTCTACTCCACCGTCTGGGTCAGGTTGTACTCAAGTAGTATCAAAACAAATTCCACTACCTGCTCGGTACTGGGTGACTAACTATTTCCAAGTAAATCTAGAAGAATATTTTGCTGACACACGGGGACACTACATTATTACGTTCAGTAACCCTCTCTATACTGAGTCATACTATGATTACACAGCGCGTACATCTGTAAAACGACAGGCATACGATAGGACATACGTGAGTGCAACAAACCTAGCCGTTGGGAAAAAGGAAGTGGAATTTTCCGATTCAAAGTATCGTTCATCAAACAATCCTAATGCCGAAGACGTACTTAATGATACTATTGCCCAGTCCTCAAACCTCTATTGGGTGATTGATAACAACACATTACAACCAGTCATGGGCGCTTCTGTCACACAGTATGAAGAAGATGGTAATGGAAACGTAAATAGACTCACAACAGGAAGTACTGATTATCAAGGAGTAGCGCGCGCGTCCGTGCATGAAGACTTGCAAGGAGCAGTCATTCAGTACGGTCTTGAAAGTGCGGTGGTAACAGACTGGGCTGACACAATGCAACGAGCAGGTTCAGCACGAGACGCGTCACGAACCTATATCTATACAGACAGGCCTATTTACCGACCAGGTCACACCGTGCACATCAAAGGTATTGATAGAATTGGTTTTGATGGTTCATATGAAATATTGAGCGGAGGAACTGTCGATGTAAATGTCTATGATGCACAAGGAAAGAAGGTGTATGACGTTTCTCTCCAACAAAACATGTACGGTACATTTAGCACCTCATTTGATATTCCAGAAGACGCACCTCTTGGCTCATATAGAATTGAAGCGTTTGGCCAGAGTACACGGTTTGATGTAGAAGAGTATGTGCCCGCAGCCTTTAAGCTGGAGACCACTTCAGATAAAGAAGAGTACATAAGTGGTGAGACCATGAAACTGAATGTGCAGGCCGATTACTACTTTGGAGTACCACTGAATGAAGGTACTGTATCGTACTCAGTGACCGCACAAGATTATTACTTTGATAAATACACTGATGAGTACTTCAACTTCGGAAGCGGATGGTATTACTGCTACTGGTGTGATTATGGCGATGACTTCCTCTTTAGAGGTGAAACCAACTTAAACGAAAAAGGTAGCGCAAACATTGAACGTGAACTTAACCTCAGTGATTTCTTTAGTGATGCTACAGGAGAAAAAAGCAAGCTCGTCACCGTTTCAATCACCGTGAAAGACACTAATGGGCGCTCTGTTTCAAAACAGCAGTCATTTGTGCTCCATAAAGGTGAGTTCTATATTGGTGCAAAGACAGATGATTACTATACAGGGACCAATCAACCAACGACACTTCGGGTAAAAACAGTAGATACCAATGGGGAAGGAATCAGTCTCTCAGGAATAGAAAAGAAAATATATAAAGTGAGTTGGGAAACATACAAACGACAAGAAGTTGATGGTGGCTACTATTACAAGTCAGAAAAGAAGCTGGATGAAGTTTCGAGTGAAAAGATAAAAACCAACAACAATGGTGATTGGAGTGGACAAATTTCTTTTGAGGAAGAAGGTCAGTACGAAGTGCATATTCAGAAAGAAGATGCTAGAGGTAATATTATTTCAACAATTACACGAGTATATATCTATGGCTCTCGGGCAGTTTCAGTCCCGCCAAACAACAACTATGAGCTCGATGTAGAGTCAGAAAAACAGAGTCTCGATGTCGGAGATATCGGAACACTGCTTATCAAGTCGCCGTATGAGAATGCAAAGGCGCTTATCACCATTGAGCGAGGGACAGTGTATGACTACTGGGTTGTCGATATTACGGGCGGGCTGTACTTACATACGTTCCCAATCAAGTCAGAGTACGCGCCAAATATCTTTGCGTCAGTACTTCTTTTCTCAGATGATCCAGAAACTAAGTACGGAAGCTTGCGGTATGAAATTGGTATTGAAGAGCACGAACTGGATGTGAAAGTAACTCCACATAAATCACATTATCTTCCTGGTGAAGAGGTGACTCTCTTCATTGAGACACGAAGTAACACGGGACAGCTTATTCCTGCAGAAGTATCTCTTGCCGTCGCTGACCTATCGGTCCTCGCGCTTAAAGGTAACCCAAAGAAAGATCCAGCTATGTTCTTTTACGACGGGTTCCCACTTTCAGTCACCACAGCGAGCAACATTCGAAATATTCTCTACGAAATGGAAATTCCACTTGGCACAAAGGGTGGTGGTGGAGGCGATCCAGACGATTTAGCAAAGAAGAAACGGGGAGTCTTTAAAGATACTGCGTTCTGGTCAGCGAATGTTGAGACTGATTACTTTGGAAAGGCAACGGTAACCTTCACGCTCCCTGATAACCTCACCACATGGCAAATCGAAGGGGTAGGTGTTACCAGAGATACTCGACTTGGTGTTGATTATACGGAGTTCACTACCAAGAAAGATTTGATGGCAGTACCGCTGAAGCCTCGATTCGTAGTACCTGGTGATTCGTTCTCACTTGGAGCAAAGATATTTAATCAAACAGACAAAGGTCAAGAAGTGAGTGTTGCACTTGAAAGTGACACGCTCATCTTTGTGGGAGACAAAGCAGATTCTCTGTTCATCAATGAAGGTGAATCAAAGACAGTCTACTTTGATGTCGTTGCGCCAGGTGATAAGAAGGGAGGTACACACACCTTCACGTTTACGGCGCAGGGCGGAGACTTTATCGATAGTGTCGAGCAACAAATTGCCATTACGCCAAACACAACATACGAAACAGTAGCAACTGCAAACTTTACGAAAAACGCAGTAGCGAGTGAGTATATCTATATCCCTGATGAAGTTATTTCTGGCGACGGAGGACTCACTATTAATGCAAATGCGACACTTGCAGTCTTTACTGTCGATGCCCTCAAATACATGGTGACGTATCCGTATGGCTGTAGTGAACAGCTTTCAAGCGCGCTCAGTACCATTGCTACCGTAAAGCATGCACTTACACTTCCAAACGTAGAAGGTGACCTCGACACAATTGAATACCATGGAGAAGTTTATTCTATCGATGAAGTTATTGCAGATGGTCTATCACAAATTTACGAAGCGCAAACGACTGGAGGAGGATTCGCGTATTACAAAGGGCTCTACCCAAGCCTCTTCCTTACTGTCCACGTCGTGGATGCACTTACTAATTTGCGTGACGCGGGGTATGAGATACCAGAAGATGTTCTTCGAAGAGCAACAGCGTACATTGAAAGAGAAACAAAGAGGGTTTACGGAGATTATCCAGATAGCAACAAGGAAACAGTTATTATTTCAGAGTACACTATCCAAAAAGCGTTCCCTGGGGAACAAACAGGGCTCAGTACACTGGTAGAATCACTCGTCAACGACAAGGCATTCCTTAATGAAAAGATAAGCAGTATGACACTTGCCTATTTTGCAATCCTTACCGCTGAAGGTTACAGCAGAAGTAGTAAGAACGATGTGTATGATGCACTTAAGAACAGAATCGACATTGATGGACGTGGTGCGTATCTTTCTAGTATTGCAACTGCTCGTTCTAACTACTACGAAACAACGATTAAGAACACAGGACTTCTTCTAAAGGTGTTCGCTGCACACGACGACGAGCACCCGGCAATGGGCAATGTACTTCGGTGGCTACTTGCCAGCCGTGATGACAAGGGAGTTTGGGGTGGTACCAACAACACTTTTGTGGTGATTGACGGTATGATTGACTACCTTACATGGCAAAAAGAGACCGAGTCTCACTTCTCATTCAAAGGTTTGTTACATGGGGTTGAAATATTTGATTATGAGTTCAAACCTTCAAATGTATTTGAGACATTTACGCACTTCATTGGTATAGATGAGTTTGAGCGTGAAAAACTCATACCACTCTCATTTGAAAAGGAAAACAAGACAGAGCAGGATAACAACATGTATTACGACATGGCACTTAAGTATTTCTTGCCCGTAGATGAACTTCCACCGCGAGATGAAGGAGTCACCATCACGAGAGACTTGTATGCACTCGACGACGAGAGAGAACAGAATCCTATCGTGGAGGCACAAGTAGGAGATGTGGTAAAAGGGAAGCTCACCATCACTGTGCCAAGCCAGTACACACATGTTGCAATTGAAGACATCATTCCAGCAGGATTTGAAATTGTGAACTTCAACCTTGATACAGAAGATCAATCCCTTAAAGACAATTCCGTGGGAGCGTCATCAGAAAGCTGGTTCTCACGCATTGGAAGTGCATTTGGGGGTTCACAATCAGCACAGCTCTTTAGGTCTCGTGGATTTGGAGGAAGCTATGGAAATAACACTCGTACACTTCGTCCAACCCACACTGAATCACATGACGATAGAGTCTTCTTGTATGTAGAAAAGTTGTCACCTGGAGTGTATGAATACGAGTACTACCTAAGAGCACTTGTCCCAGGAGAATTCCAACATCTCCCAGCGCGCGCTGAAGAACTCTACTTCCCAGAAGTATTTGGTAGAACAGATGGTGATATCGTAACGGTTACTCCAGCTCCGTAACAACAATTGGCACTACCTCTCTTGTTTGTGATTCTGAATCAAAGGCAACTATTTCATATGTCCCCACTTTAGTTGGTTTAAAAACAGTTTCTCTACCTACGCTCAGTTTTCTACCGTTTACACTCCAGGTCACATCTTTTCTCGCGTTAAGTGGAATAGTAAGTGCGCCTTCGAGTACAAATGTGTCATATGGGTGTATGCTCAATATAAGCGTATCGTCAGAGAGTAAATCTGTATGTTCTTCCACTATGTCACTTTGTAAGCCCCATTCGTCACTTCCATCCATCGGTATTCGTGTTACATAATCAAATGAAAAGGAGGTGTTTTTGTTGTATTCAGTTGCAAGCAGATATTGCATGATGTCATGCCATACAGCGCCGGCGCCCCGTGCACCAGAAACTTGCTCGAGAGGCTTGTTCTCAGCATTTCCCAGCCACACACCAACAACAAAATCAGGAGTGTACCCAACTACCCAACTATCATGAAAATCACGTGAGGTCCCTGTCTTTACTCCATACTCAGTGTGAGTGAGATTGAGGTTGCCTTCAAGTCCAAACTGATTTACCCCAGTGTATCGGTCGCTGATAATAGCGTGCACCAATTCGATGTATTTCTCGTCTATGACATCAGTTTTTTCTGTAATATTTGACTGCGGTGGGAGCGAGAAGTTGTCTTGAGAACTCTGCATTATCTTGAGAGGAGAAAGCGACCCTTCTTGCGGGAAGAGTGTAAAGTAGTGCGTAAGAGTAAGTAGGTCCATCTCGAGTCCGCCAAGCGCTATGCCGTATTGATAGCTTTCAAATTCTTGAATCGGGGTGAAGTGGAGGTTGTCACTAAGGAATGCATAGAAGTTATCAAGTCCGATATACTCAAGTACTTTCACCGAAGGCACATTGAAGCTATTGCTCAGCGCTTCATGGAGCGTAATTTCCCCGTGATACAGACCATCGTAATTTTTTGGATAGAGTGAGTATCCAGTTGCGATAGGGTATTTGTATTCTCGGTCTTCGACGAGTGTATAGGGACGAAGTCCAAGTTCAAATCCTTTTGCATAGACAAAAGGCTTTACCGTTGAACCTATGGGGCGGGGTGCTAGCGCCATGTTTATCTGGTCACCGTCTAAGTCACTTTGTGGGTTTCGTGTTCCCACCATAGCAATAAGCTCGCTTGTGTGAGCATCAAGTACCACAACTGCACCATTTCGAACATTCCGGTACCAGTTTTCATCAATATTTTTAGAAAGAATATTTCTGATACCTTGAGTGACGTTGTTGTCGATAGTAGTTGTACAAGTTTTGTCGCAATCAATTGTTGCTGTCTTAAGTTCAAAAAATGCATCTTGTTGCAAACTATAACGCTCAGATACTACGGGTGGCACAAATATTTCTTCGGGTGAAATGTGGTTGTTTAGAATCACGCTGTACTCAACGTTTTCTTCCCATGGGTTACGTGTGCTCGGATGTGAAAGTGTAGCGAGAAGCGCAATTTGTTCACTATGTGATGCGTTCATAAGTGGTTTCCCAAAGTATGCATAGCTCGCTGTTTCAAATCCTTGCACTTGGTTCCCAAGATATACCGTGTTTGCGTACATAGTGAGCATCTCTTCTTTTGAAGCAAAGAGTTCTATACTCACTGCATAGAGTGATTCAACTATTTTGTTTGTGATTGTGCGGTTTGTTTCAGTGCCCAGCAAGTTTTTAGCTAACTGTTGGGTGATGGTACTCGAGCCATCAGCTCGGCCATTTTTTAGATAGTGAGAAAATGCGCGGACCATACTAAACGGGTTGATGCCCGGGTGATATGTAAAGTACTTATCTTCTTTTTTTATAAGAAGTGATTTGAAGTCTTCTGGTAGTTTTGTAGTTTCAAGTACATAGTGACCACGCACATTTTCTTTAACACTCAGGGGTACCTGATGCCGGTCAAAGACTACAACTGATAGTTGCGCCTCATATTTTTCGTGCGCATCTCGGTAGAGAAGCCACATGGCAAAAACGAGAATAAGAAGTATGACCATTCCTGCATAGAGTGTCCGCTTTGCCGGCAACCATTTCATGTCCCTATTCTCTCATATTAAAGCCTGTTATGCTTAGAGGCATGAATCCTCGGTATATTCGATTCTTTAAATATTGGCTTGCTGGTTCTTCGACCTTTTTGCTTGATTTGCTACTGCTCTTTATTTTTGTTGACTACTTCGGGGCTTCGTATGTATCAGCAGCGAGCGCGTCGTTTCTGATTGCAGTATCAGTAAACTATTTTATAAGTCGAAAATTTGTATTTAAAGGGACACTTCAGAGTGTAGGGAAAGGGTATGTAAATTTTATCCTGATTGCCCTTGCGGGACTTGTTATCATAGCTGTGGGGATGTACGTCCTTACATCGATACTTACGGTGCATTACCTTCTTGCTCGCGTCACTATTGCAGGTATGACTGGTCTTTGGAATTATCTCATGAACTTGTATGTAAACTTCAAGGTGGCAGGAAAATATTGAGTGAAATAGTAATAAAAGTGCGTTAAAATCTCATGTCTGTTACCCACAGGGAGGCCGTTTCGGCCTCCCTGTAAGGTTATAATTTAGGTATATCTAATTTAACAACGTAGATGCACAAGAAATATATGAAAAAAATATCAGGTTGGGTAATGCCGTCAATTATTGCGGCAACAATGCTTTTTGGCATTTTAGCAGTGATACCACTTTCAACTCACGCACATGACGGTGAAGACCATAGCGAAGAAGTGATGAGTGAGGATGCACAAATTGAGCAGATGATGGCGTTAATTGCACTCTTGCAAGAATTACTTGAAATGCTTATCGAACAACACGGAGGAGATATGTCTGATATGCATGATGACCATGATCACGCTGATGACCATGATCACGACGAAATGCACGATGAAATGGAAGATGAAGACGACGATTCACATGATTACACCGAGTTATACATCAGCGTTGAAGAGCATGGAGGAGTAACACACATCCATGTATATGAACCAGGAATGGATGAGGCGAAGTTCTTCCTTGAAGGTATTGCGCTCACCGAAACTGACGCAATCATCACTGCTATTGCTGAAGAGACAGGATTAACTGAAGAAGAGGTGGAAGCAGCTGCTGATTTCCATGATGATGAAGAAGATGAGATGGACGATGACCACGACCACGATGAAATGGAAGACGAGCATGAAGATGACCATGATGAACACGGAGATGACGATGAATACGAAGGTATTCACATCATGAGCGATGGCACTATTATGCTTGGAAATGGTGATGTGGTTGAAGGCGCAACGATTACAGACGACGGTATGATTGAACTTGAGGACGGGACTCTTCTTGAGCCAGAGTTTGATTTACGATAACAACTAATGATTGATAACTTCTTCAAAAATAAATACGCGCAAGCAGTACTCGTATTCTTTGTAGTACTTGGAATTGTGTACTTCTACCAAAGTCTTACGCGACCTGCATATAATCCAGAAGCCATGCATGAGCAAATGGGTGAAATGATGGAAAAGGAAGGAGCAACAGAAGAAATGATGGAAGTGCACGACCAGATGGGTGACATGATGGACAGTGTGAACTCAGGTGCGGCAGAAGGAGGTGCAATGGGTGAGTCTATGATGATGGATTACACAGGTACACACATCATGCCAAATGGTGACGTAATGCTCCGAAGTGGAGAGGTGATCCCTGATGCAATTATTAACGACGATGGCTCGGTAACGATGCCTGATGGAACAGTACTTGAGTCTGTCATGGACATGCGAAACTAATCATGGATATTTACACAGTAATTGTAGGGCTTCATATCATAGGAACCATTCTTGGGACAGGCGGAGCTACCGTTGCTGAATTTCAGATAAAGAAAGCGCTTCGCGACAACAATGTGTGTGACAACGAGCGTGCACTGATGCACGTAAACTACGGTATCATCAGAGTCGGAATGGCAATTATCCTCGTCTCTATCATTGGTATGTTTTGGTACCACCTGAGTGAGGGGAACGACTGGATTCTCTATAGTGAGAAACTTTGGATTAAAGACCTTATGTTTGTAGCGATAGTGGTAAACGCAGTAGCGCTTCAAAAACGATGGGTGCCACTGTGGCTTGGAGCAAGTATCTCGTTTACCTCGTGGTGGGGAGCAACGCTTCTTGGCATAGCTGGTAGATTGCCGTACAGCTTCCTCACATATCTTGTTGCCTATATCATTGCAATATTTGTAGTCGCGGGTATCTTGAAGCTCATTCACAAACGAATGGGGTGCTAGCAATACCTTTGCTATACTAATCGCATATGTATGAAACTATTGTAACGATTCATGTCGTAGCTTTTATTTTTAATATTTTCTTTGTAGTGGTCTCAGACTTCAAAGGGCTAATGTGGGTCATGGGAAAGCGGGAGACACTGAGCGCACGGTGGATGATACTTTTCCACCGACTGATATGGGCGGGTCTAGCAACCAGTGTCTTTACCGGAGCATATCTCTTTTGGGGGGCTCGTGAGTATCTTCTCACCCAGCCGGCCTTTATGTTTAAAGTAGGGATGGTGGGCGCGCTTATCATCAATTCGTTTATTATCGATAAGCATTTACAAATCGCGATTTCGCGACCGTTTCGAGAAATAAACAAGAATGAACGACTCAATCTGTTTGTGAGCGCCGGAGTTTCTACGATTGCTTGGGTTTCTGTCGCTGTTTCGGCGCAGTTTTTGGGACTCTAAGATGTATGGTAAACTGTACATTCATTAATTAGAAATAAATTTATTTTTTGTATGAAAGCACTGTGGTTAATTGTTGGAATTATAATTCTTATTGGCGTAGTTTTCCTTTTGCAAGATAACTCTGGTGTCGAATATATTGACGACGAGCAGATGGAGGAGGTGATGGATGATGGTGTTGAAATGATGGAAGAGGACGACGGTGCAATGATGGATGATGGTGAAAGTATGGGGATGCCAGCTGGTGATAAAGGTTCTTCAGAGGTAGATGAGATGATTGTTGAGGAAATTGACGATAGTTCTGGTGCTGCCGGTACTATGCCAGAAGGCACAGAGGGAGACTGGACCGATACACCAACCGATGGCGGAAATGAACTCGAACCTATAGATTCAACTGACGAGGCGATGGGTTCAGTGAAAGAATTTACCATTGATTCATTTAGCTTTGGATACTCTATGGAAGTGATTCGCGTGAAGGAAGGCGATACGGTGACTATTAATCTTACTAATTCAGGAGGCTTCCACGACTGGGTGGTTGATGAGTTTGACGCTGCTACTGAGAAAATTTCTGAAGGTGGTGAGACGTCAGTGACGTTTGTGGCGGATAAGGCTGGAAACTACGAGTACTATTGTTCTGTCGGCCAACACCGAGCAAACGGTATGGTGGGCACACTTATTGTTGAGTAGTTTGGGGGAATGAAAAAGCGCGACCGTAGGTCGCGCTTTTTCTTCTACTCATGTATAGTCACTTACTAATGTCACATCCTTTTACTAAACTATTCACACTAGCACTTCGGAAAAGTAACGAAGACGAGAACCTCGTGCTGAGGAAAGCAGAGGAAATTCTAGGGCGTGGATACTCAAAAGAAGAGGTGGTGCATGTGCTCACAAAACTCAAAATAGGACTCCTCGACGAAAACGAAGAGCAAATTGTCGCCGATGCCCTCGAAGAAATCACTGAGGAAGACTAGTACTCAGGCTTTTGGAGATACACTGAGATACTCCGTCGTTTTGCAGTTCGCCCTTTGTGGCGATGCGATTTGTACACTTTGTGCACAATAAACTTCTCGCTAAATGCATCGATAATCTCGTCTTCAGTCGACACGTGTTCAGGTACTCCAATGTTGGGGTGAATGTAGCTATTCTTTTCTTCAGCTGGGTTTTCTTTAATCATGCGATGCGCGTGCTTGTCTTCATCGAGGAGGAAGGTTTTGTAGAAGAGGAATCCTCCCGGTTTGAGGACGCGATAGATTTCGTTTCGGAGATGGTCTCGCTCTTTCGCACTTAAAAAGTGCGAGACCATCATGTCGAGCACAAGTGTTTGTGAGTTGTCAGGTACGTCGAGGTCTCCTGCAATACTTCGGGCGGTGTACTCAATGGGGAGATTGTTATCTTCAGCGTATTGTCTCGCTTGCTTCACTCCTTCAGAGGAGATGTCGTAGCCAATACCACGCATCTCAAAGGTCTGTGCAAGCCACACAAGGTTTCGCCCGTTTCCACTTCCAAGGTCGAGTACCGACGCAGTCACATTTAAGTACTTCTTCCCAGTCTCACGCATAAGCCAGCGTGTGAACTTTTCGAGATCCTCGCTCGGGTTCATCGAAACCGCCAAGTACTCGCTCTCTGCTTTATACTCTTCGTCCCAAAAACCCTTTCCTTTGCGCTTCCGTTTCTTCATGTACATAAGTGAAGCACACGCATGAATAATCCGCAATTGCTCTTCACAGAGTGGCACTAACACGCTACACTCGGTGGGTATGCAAGAAGAAACTACATTTATATATGGAAAGCACGCAGTGCGTGAGGTGATAGAAGCGAGACCAGAAATCGTGAAGGAAGTTCATATTGACCCAGACATAAAAGAAGAAATTAGTGGCCGTATTAAAGAGCAGGGAATTACACTGAGGGACCTCACAGGAAAGCAACTACCAAAAGGAGTTGATAAGGACGCAGTTCACCAAGGGTACATTGCAGAAATCAAAACTGACAAAATCGCGCTGTCGTACGAAGACTTCATAAGCGAACTCGTCGTCACCAATGACACTGCAGTTGTGGTACTCGGAGAGATACAGGACCCACACAACGTCGGTGCTGTCATTCGGAGTGCGGCAGCGCTCGGTATGAGCGCAGTCTTGATTCCTGAACACAGACAAGCGCAAATCACTGGTACCGTCGTTAAGGTCTCAGCTGGCGCTGCATTTCGTATTCCGCTTGTGAGCATCGGGAATGTAAACAACGCGCTTCGCGACTTGAAAGAAAAAGGGTTTTGGACGTATGGACTCACTGGTGCAGGGGATACGAAACTCTCAGAAGAAGGATTTGAAAAGCCATCATGCTTTGTGGTGGGGAATGAAGCGGGCGGAATCAGAGAAAAAACACTTGAACATTGTGATATAGCGCTCACTATCCCAATCACGGGGCATACTGAGTCTCTCAACGCCTCAGTTGCGGCTGGAATCGCCTTTTATGCATGGAGTGCAAAACATCCCTTTACAGACTAAATGGGGGTATATAATAGAAGTTCCCGGAAAATAGCTAAAAATCGGTTAGAGATTTCACCATAGAATTTGAATCTTTAAAGAGCAACGAGCGGGCAAAAACGTGTAGTATAGTTCCTCCACATGCAAAAGATATATGCATAAAAACAAACCAAATATCTTTGTGTACGTTATGGGTCTTCCATCCGGAGTAGCACAGAGTATTAAAAACTACGGCAAAAAACAAAAACGAAGGTTTAAGATACTGTATCTTAAAGATAGCAACGTAAAAGACGGTAAAACAGCAGCTGACTTTCCAGATGCTGATATTTTTGTTGAATGTGACTTCTCAAAGCCAGCCCGAATTGCTGAAGCGCTCGCGCCCTATCAAGATAAGTTAGTAGCCATAACCTGCCGTTCAGAAGCTAGCATTTCACGTTTTATGCAGGTAATTCCACATGTGCCGTATCTCCGAACTCCATCGACTGAGTCTCTCAAATGGTCAACCGATAAACTCGAAATGCGAAGACGGTTTCGACTTTTGGCCAAGGAATTTAGTCCGAAATACGCAATTGTTAAAAACAACACCCAAGAAGAGCGTGCGCGTGTAATGAAGAAAATTGGTTTCCCGATGATTGTGAAGCCAGCAAACTTGGCGCAAAGCCTTCTCGTGAACATTTGTTACCACGAAGAAGAACTTGAAAAGGCTCTTAAGCAGTCATTCAGTAAGATAAAGAAGATTTATTCAGCAAACAAACGACAAGAGCTTCCCAAGATGATGGTGGAAGAGTATATCGAAGGTGAACAGTATTCAGTAGATGGCTATGTAAATGCTCGTGGAGAAATCACTTTTTGTCCAATGGTTCGCGTTAAAACTGGGAAGGACATTGGTCACGACGATTTTTATAACTATATGCACCTCTCACCAACAGCACTTAAAGACCGTTCAATTATGCGTGCTCACGATGCAGCCGAAGCCGGTATCCACGCACTCGGACTTCGAAACACGACGGTTCATGTCGAGCTCCTAAAAGTAGATGATGACTGGAAGCTTGTTGAAATTGGCCCTCGGGTCGGAGGCTTTCGAGCAAAACTGCACGAGCTCAGTTGTGACATCGATCATTCACTTAACGATATACTCATACGAATCCCTAAAAAACCTGTTGTTCCTAAAAAGTGTAAAGGATTTGCAGCGACACTTAAGTGGTTCCCAAAGAAAGAAGGGAAGATAACTAAGGTAAAAGGAATCAAAAAAACACAAGAACTTGAGTCTTTTGTAAGCATGGATGTATACAAAAAAATTGGTGATATGGCCAGGTTTGCAAAAAATGGAGGAAAAGCAGTCTTTACCGTTACTCTCTACAACACAGACCGCTCTAAACTGCTTGCTGATATCAGGCGTATCGAAAAAACAGTTGCTGTTGAAGTAAAGAAGTAAGTACTCACAGTTACGTCTAAAAAAGCGAAGGTACTGTTGTACTATACAAGTACATGATATTTACGAGACATCTTGTTGTGTTTGCAAGCCTTTTGTTTGTTGGTCTATCTCTTGCTCTGGTTTTTGTGCATGCCTCCCGCCAGAGAGCATATGAATCAGAATATGCAGGAATCCAATTTGTGCCTGGAAGTGAACACTATGGTGTCGAGGTAGAAAGCATAGAAGACAACAGCAAACAGACATTTATCGATAAAGTTCGGAACGCCCTTGTACAAAGTCCTCCTGTAGAACCAACTACAGAAGAAGAGGTTATTTCTGCGCCACCGACTACAAGCGAAACGTATCGCACATACTCACGACCTTTTGTGAGCGCGTTTCCACAGGCAGGAGCACTCTTTGCGTGTACACTCAATTCAATTGATGCTCCAAGCCCTAGCCAAACTCCATGGATTATTAATGAAACAGAGTGGAATCCAGCTCAGAAACCAACCGTCTCTGGAAATATTCAAGAGTACGGAAACATAAGCATAAACAAGGCAGGAGACAATAGAGTTATTTCTTTTCAGGGAGTTCCCAATCACGCAATCGGAACCTTTCCTGCACCCGCAAATGACCCAACGTTTTTATATGGAGTAAATACCTATGCAGTCGGTGTCTTCAATAGCACACTCACCGTGTCGAGCACTCCACAACTAGCACCTGCACCAAGCTGTATCGGAAGTGATGTGGTAGGCGTCTTAAACTCAGGCGCGCTACTGTTTAGAGGAATCTTCTCAAGTGGAAGCGATGCTCAGCTCGGAGCCCTTACTGACTCATGTGATGGGCATGTTGATAAGCTTGGACGATATCACTATCACGAAGAAAGTAATTGCGTGAAGCCAAATAGCGATGGCGCACTTGGGTATGCACTTGATGGCTTCGGCATATATGGAAGTGTAGAAGAGGGCAGGGAAATCAGTAACGCTGACCTCGATGCTTGTCATGGACACACCCATTCAATTATCTGGAATGGAAAAGTCACCAACATCTACCACTATCATATGACCGATGAGTATCCGTACTCCGTGGGATGTTTCATGGGCACTGCTGAGAGCATAAAAGTTCAGTAGCATGGGAACATTGGTATTTGACATTGAAACCGTCGGGGAGAGGTGGCAAAGCATTGATGAGCATACCAAAAATGTATTGACACGCTGGGCAAAAAAGTCAGCCAAAAATGAATTAGAAGAGAAAGCGCTCGTAGGCGATGTAAAGAATGGATTGGGTTTTTCTCCGTATACTGGAGAAATTGTTGCGCTTGGACTCTATGATGTCGAGCGGTCGCAGGGTGTTGTGTATTTCCAGAGCAATGAAAAAGATGTTGAGTTCGAAGAAGGTAATTATGTGTTTAGGTCACGGACTGAGAAAGAGATGCTCGAAGACTTCTGGGACGGTGTGCAGAGCTATGACACGTTTGTCACCTACAATGGCCGAGGGTTTGATGTGCCATTTATCAACATACGTTCAGCGGTACATAACATACGACCGACACACGATTTGATGCACTATCGTTACCTCAACAGGCAGGAAGAAATTTTCCACGTTGATCTCCAGGACCAGCTCACATACTACAATGCAGTACACCGAAAGCCGTCGCTTCATGTTGTATGTCGCGCGTTTGGTATAGAAAGCCCAAAAGTAGAAGGTGAAGAAGGGGACGATGTTGCGCAGCTATACGAAGCAGGGCGATTTAAAAAAATTGCAAAATACAATGCCCGTGATGTTGTTGCAACGACTGAACTCTATGAGAAGTGGCTTCAATATCTTGCACCGTACAGTTTTATTAACAGAATTACGTAGGGTATACTCATACATAATGAAGGATACGAACGAAAAAAAGTTTCCAGACGATTTTTTTTGGGGCGCAGCAACCGCCTCCTATCAAGTTGAAGGCGGGATTGAGAACACTGACTGGGCAAAAGCTGCAACAGAAGGCCGAGTTCCGCACTGTGGACGGGCATGCGATCACTACAACCGCTATGAGAAGGATTTTGATATTGCGAAAGAACTTGGTCATGATGCGCATCGTTTGTCAGTGGAGTGGGCGCGTATAGAACCAAAAGAAGGGAAGTTTGATATGGAAGCAATCAAGCACTACCAGCGTGTAGCAAAAGCACTCCAAGATAGAGGGATTCACCCTGGTATTACACTGTGGCACTTCACATTACCACTATGGTTTTCTGAGAGTGGTGGTTTTGAGAGAAAGGACGCCCCGGAAATATTTGCACGGTATTGCGCCTTCGTTGTTGAACACCTCAAAAACTACTGCCATCACTACTCAACAATGAATGAGCCGGTTGTAGTTGCATCAAATGGATATCTTCGGGGAACGTGGCCACCGTTTAAGCGATTTGCTTTTTTTGATTTTCTTACCATTACTAACTCAGGCAGGCAACATGAAGCACGATACAAGAAAGGACTTCGACCATTCTTCCTTTACCTAAAAGTCGTGAATAATCTAGCAAAATCTCATAATGCTGCGCACGATGCAATCAAGCGGGTGCTCCTTGCAAGTGATGTGAGTGTTGTAAAGCATGTGATTCTCTTCCATTCTAATCGCAATCCGTTCAATAGATTGCTCGCGAAGGTTATGAATTGGTGGTGGACACATAGGTTCATGAAGAAAGTTATCGACAAGTGTGACTCAGTTGGGCTTAATTACTATTTCCATAAAAAATTTGGTGATAAAGATACCTACGAAAAAACTGATATGGACTGGGATATTTTTCCACAAGGTATCTATGCGTGCCTCATGATGTTGTGGCGGTACAAAAAGCCGCTCTACGTCTCAGAGGCCGGTATTGCTGATGCTAAAGATGACAGACGAGGAGACTATATAAAAAAACAAGCAGAAGGAACATGGAAAGCTATTCAAGCTGGAGCAGATGTTCGTGGGCATTTCTATTGGTCATTTATGGATAACTACGAGTGGGCTCTTGGATTTGAAAAACGATTTGGACTTGTCGAAATTAATTATGAAACGCTTGAAAGAAAAATACGTCCTTCTGCGTATATCTATAAGGACATTTGTGAGAAAAATGCGATACAATAAAGAGCGTAACTAGCTCAATATTGTGAACTGGATATTTTTAGCAGTTGGCGCACAGCTCCTCCTTGCAGTTGTAGCGGTCATTGATAAATATATAGTCTCAGACGATAGGGTTTCTATTCGTCCTTTTGTATATGCGTTTTATACATGCCTTATTGCAGGAGCTTGGATTATTGTCTATGTGCTAGGA
>Ga0181585_10001678_pt1 | contig 19554 bp, 18 predicted proteins | sample 071ome_29_FD_132469 | JGI IMG/M metagenome (GOLD analysis project Ga0181585, IMG submission 132469) | Coastal salt marsh microbial communities from the Groves Creek Marsh, Skidaway Island, Georgia - 071407BT metaG (megahit assembly) | ecosystem: Environmental > Aquatic > Marine > Intertidal...
ATATAGTCCTGATGAGGTTATTAGTCTTGTTGAAGATCTTCATCTAGCAATAGAATTACCTGATTCACGTTTTGAAGATTTCTCTAAAGTTGGAGAGTTTAACTTGATTGCAGATAATGCATGCGCTCATCAGTTTGTGATTTCATCGCCTATTAAACATAATTGGCAAACTCTTGATTTTTCAAAGCATAAAGTTAGAATATTTAATGATAACAATCTTTCTCATGATGGTATCGGAGCAAATGTTTTGGGTGATCCAATAATTGCTCTTACGTGGCTGATAAATGAGTTATCTCAAAATAATATTACTCTCCATAATGGTATGATAGTTTCTACTGGTACTTGTGCATTACCTTTGCCAATAGAGCAAGGTAACAAGATCACAGCAGACTTTGGTATATTGGGTTTAATAGATATCAATATAGAATGATAAAGTTAATATTAATAATTTTTATTATATTTATTATTTTGTATTTGTTCAGAAATTATTATTCTAGGATAATATTATTATCTAAAAAACTTTTTAGAAATCCGATCGTTAGATCATTAGCTCTAAGGGGTGTTTGGAGAGTATTAAGGTTACTTATTTTCAAAAGATGACTAATACAATATTTTTTTATAAAAAATTAAAAATTCTGGGTAAATATTTTCAACTATTTTTTTTACCCCTATTTTATTAGGATGAATCATATCACTTTGATTTAAATTTGGATTTAGGACTACATCCTTTAAAAAAAAGGGATATAAATTAGTTTGGTATTTTTGAGCTAATTCCTTATAAATTTTATTAAATTCGTTAACATAACTTGAACCAAGATTGTTTGGGGCTTTCATACCAATTAGCATAGTAGGCATTTTAATTTTTTTTAAATATATCAAAATATTTTCAAGATTTTTAAAAGTTATTTTAGGTTCAATACCTCTTAATGCATCATTTGCACCACTAGAAATCACAACCCCATCAAATTTTTCTTCTAATACCCATTTAAATCTATTATAAAGCCCCGTTGATGTTTCTCCAGAAACGCCACTATTAATAAGGTTAATTTTAAGATTAGATTTATCCAATTTCTTTTGTAATTGATTAACAAAACCGTTTTCTTTTAATAATCCGTAACCTGCAATTAGACTATCACCTAATATTAATATTCTAACGCTTTTTGAATAGGAAGTTTGCATTAGAATTAATAAAAAGAAAAAAATTGTAAAATTTAATTTTATTATATATTTCATAATAGTCAGATAGTAATTTCAGTAAAAAATTTTTCGCCTAAACGATATATTAAATTGTTAAATTATAAATGAGTATTATGAAACAAAATACTATAATTAAATTAGAAAATGTGCATGTAAATCTAAAAAGTAATGTTGAGACCATTAAGGTATTAAAAGGAATAAATCTAAATATTTTGGCTAATAGAAGTATTAGTATTATGGGACATAGTGGTGCTGGCAAATCAACATTAGCTATGACTATCGCTGGACTAGAAAGTGTTACAGAAGGTAAGGTGTTCTACAAAGGTAAGGCAATTCATGATTTGAAAGAAGATGAATTAGCTGATTATAGATCAAAAAATGTAGGGATTATATTCCAATCTTTTAATTTATTACCTTCTATGACAGCCTTAGAAAATGTAAACTTACCTTTAGAGATTTCTAGAGATTTTATAGATGATAAAAAGAGTATCAAATTACTAGAAACTGTTGGTCTGAAAAATAGGGTTAGTCATTACCCTCATGAATTATCTGGAGGAGAGCAACAAAGAGTTGCTATTGCAAGATCCTTAATTTCATCTCCAGAAATTCTAATTGCAGATGAGCCAACTGGAAATTTAGATAAAAAAAATAGTAAAGAAGTTATTGAACTTATTTTTCAACTTCAAAAAAATCATAAATCAACTTTAATATTAGTTACTCATGATAAATCTTTGGCCGATTTGTGTGATGAAACTATTACTCTTGATAATGGCTTAATTATATAAAATGTTAGTCCTGAAAAAACTATTTTTAGAAAATAATTTTTTTTTAAAATTATCAATTAAGGAATTAAGAGGTTCTTTTAACGAATTTAAAATAGTAATAACTTCAATTTTTATTGGAGTTTTTATTATTACTGCCGTTGGGAGTTTATCTCAAAATCTAAAATATCAAATTGATAATAAAAGATCCGAACTTCTTGGTGGTACATACGAGCTATCAACTACTTATCAAGAATTTCCAAGAGACGTTAAAAATTGGTTAGAACAAAATGGTAAAGTTTCTCAGATTGTAGAAATGCGTACAATGCTATCCTCGCTAAAAAGCTTACCTTACAAACGTCGTATAGTAGAATTAAAAGCAGTTGATGAAAATTGGCCCTTAATAGGTGAGATAAGAATTAAAAGTGAAAAAAAAACTTCATCTAGCATAAAAATAAATGAAAATATTGATAAAATATTTATTGATGAAGGACTTAAAAAACAACTAAATATTTCTATCGGTGACATAGTAAAGTTAGGAAATATTAAAGTTAAAGTAGAAGGAATAATTATAAAAGAACCAGATAGAATGTTTTCTTTTGCAACATTTGGTTCCAGAGTGCTTGTATCTTCTCAAACTTTAAAAAATACAGGTTTGATGGTCCCTGGCTCTCTCGTGAAATATAAATTAAAATTTATCCCAAACGATAAAAGATTAGAGTTATCTTTTTTAAATAAGTTAATAGATGGAACGAATGTATCTTTAAAAAACATTCAAAATAGCACAAATAATTTTAATACTTTTATAGAAAGAACAACATTATTTATATCTCTAGTTGGCCTCATAACTTTATTAATTTCTGGTGTTGGAATTTCGAATGGAGTAAAGGGATATTTAATAAAGAAGATAAAGAATATAGCTATTTTAAAATCTTTAGGAGCAAAAAACACTCAAGTTTTCAAAATTTATCTTTTCCAAATGCTATTTATTTTTTTAATGGGGATAATACCTGCATTAATTTTTGGAATATCCATTCCTTTTTTATTTTCTTCTCTAATAGGAGATAAACTATTTTCTTCTTTCCAAGCTAAAATTTTTATGGAACCTATTTTTATAAGTTGTTCATTCGGTTTTGTAGTATGTTTACTATTTACAATCATTCCTTTATCTAAAACTTATGAAATTAAACCGATACACCTAATAAGAATATCTCGAGATAAAATTTATAATGAATATTCTAATAAAATAAAAATATTTATAATTTTTTTAATTTGTTGTTTATGTTTTTTAACTATTAATTTAACTAGTGATATAAAGTTAGCTTTTTATATATTTGTTTCTCTATTTATTTCCTTAATTATGTTAACACTGTCTACTAATTTATTTTTTATGATTTTAAAAAAAATCAGTTTTAAAGTTGGCACAATAAAAGAAATTATTAGGAAGTCTATTGTCGATAGAAATACATTTTCAAAATCTATAGTAATTTCATTTAGTATAGGATTGTCGCTTTTGATTACATTAAATATCGTTCAGGAAAGTTTAGATAGGAAAATTTATAATACTATTAATCAAGAAGCTCCAGATCATTTTTTTATAGACATTCAACCAAGTCAAATTGAAGATATAAAAAAAATAGCTATTAATTCAATTGGTACTAATAATCTCAATGCTCAGCCAATGCTACGAGGACGCATTACCAAATTAAATAATGTAAATGTTGAAAATTTAAAAGTTGATAAAGAAGTACAATGGGTTCTTAGAAGAGATAGGGCATTTACCTGGGGAAATACAAAGCCAAAAAATAATAAATTGATTAGTGGTGAGTGGTGGAGCTCAGACTATAATGGTCCGCTTCTAGTTTCTATTGGTGATAAAATCGCTAAAGGATTAAATTTGAAGATTGGAGATAAAATTGAATTTAATATTTTAGGAAGAAATTTTGTAGCTAAAATTCACAACACAAGAGAAATTATATGGGAAAATATGGGTATAAATTTTATATTTTTCTTAAGTGACAGTAAAATAAAAAATGCACCTCACACTTGGATTGCAACGAGTAAAAATCAAAACAAAGTTATGAGTGCGGATTTTGTAGAAAAAGTTGTATCTAAATTTTCAAACATTTCATCCATATCAGTAGAAGAAAGTTATAAAGCTATTAGATCTTTATTAAAATTTCTAATTATTATTATCAATACAATTGCTTTTGTTACTCTAATATCAGGTATAATAGTTTTGAATAGTATTTTAGATGTAAGTAAAAAAGATAAATTATATGAGGTGGCAGTCTTCAAAATTCTTGGTGCTAATCCAAAAAAAATTATTTCTTTGTGGTTTTGTGAGTATATGACTATAGGGTTTATATCTTCATTAATTTCTATTTTAATAGGTTGTTCAGTGAGTTATATTTTACTTAATTATTTATTTAATATTGAATTTTATCTGAACTATATAACTTTAATTTTGTTCTCTCTAATTTTACCTATTTTTATTACAATTTTTAGCCTGTTAAAAATGTTAAATTTATTTTATTCTAAGCCGCTTAAAGTGCTTAGAGCGCATTATTGATTTTTACTTTATTCAATTACTCTAGATATATTTTTAAAGCTTTACTAGAAAGAGGATTAAATGCAGTTTAAAAAATTAGGAAACTCTGATCTTGAAGTTTCATCATATTGTCTTGGTACAATGACATTTGGCGAGGCAACTTCAGAAAAAGATGGGCATGAGCAAATTGATATATCCATAGATGCAGGCATTAATTTTTTTGATACTGCTGAAATGTATCCAACATGTCCTTTAAAAGCTGAAACAACTGGTGATACAGAAACGATTTTTGGTAATTGGATTGACAATAATAGATCTAAAAGATCCGAAATAGTATTGGCTACAAAGATATCAGGCATTGGTTACAATGCTGTTAGAAATGGAGAAGGAATAAATGGACGCTCAATAAAAATAGCAATTGAAGGAAGTTTAGAAAGACTTAAAACTGATTATGTAGACTTATATCAATTACATTGGCCAAATAGAGGATCATATCATTTTAGGCAAAATTGGAATTATGACCCTTCAAATCAAGATAGTAAAAAAACTAAAGAAAATATTTTAGAAGTTTTAGAATCTTTGTCAGAAATTCATAAAGAAGGAAAAATAAGATATATTGGATTGTCTAATGAGACCTGTTGGGGAACGATGCAATTTATTAATTACTTAAAAGATTTTCCAAATCTTAAATTAGTGTCTACCCAAAATGAATATAGTTTACTTTGTAGATTATATGATCTTGATTTGGCAGAAATGTCACATCACGAAAAAATTAGTTTATTAGCTTATTCGCCTTTGGCAGGTGGCTTCTTAACTGGCAAATACTTGGATGGAAAGGTTCCAAAAAATTCAAGACTTTCGAGAGTGTCAAGTTTGTTTGGAAGAATAAATGATAATTCAACAATAGCTGTTAGAGAATACGTATCTCTTGCAAGAAAATTTAATATTGAACCAGTTCATATGGCTCTTGCATTCTGTAACCAACGTTCATTTATGGGATCTGTGATTTTTGGAGCAACTGAAAAATTACAATTAACTAAAATAATAAATGGTTTAGATGTTGTTTTGTCAGATGAATTGATAACAGAAATTAATAAGCTATATAAAAAATTTCCAATAACTTTCTAATAGTTTTTTAAAATTTTGTTGAACTTATCTAACTTAAGGTTTTGCCAATTTCTTCAAATACTTCAAACATTAATTCTTCAGTCTTGATGTTTATAGGGTCTGCAGCAGAGGACATTCTTATAATAGTTAATTCTTTATTTGGATTTATCCAAATATTTTGTCCATGTATTCCTATTCCACAAAACTCATTATCATTAAAGCCTGTTTGGTACCATTTTGATCTATAGTTACCATTTGGAAACCTTTCTAAATTATCTTGATTAAGGTAGCATTTATTATTTTTGTGACTTTGAATATCTTCTATCCACGAAGATGGGATTATTTCATCATTATTCTTTTTACCGTAGCAACGAACTAACTCAGAAATTATCAATAAATCGTATGGAGATATGCTTATTCCTCCAGCTGCCCTTGAAGCTCCCCATTTATCAACTGTAACGTATGATTGATGAATAGTACCAGCTGGTTCAAATAATAATTCAGACATAATTTTAGAATATTTTTTTCCAGAAGCTCGTTCTATTATCCAACCTAATAAATCACTATGAGGTGAACAGTAGTGATATTTTCTTCCATGTTCTAAATCTGATGTTGGTAATTTTGAAAGAAAATCATGTAAACCTAAAAAATTTAATTCTGTAGTTTGTTTAGGAATATCCCAGCCTGTTGAAGCTCTGTAATCTTTAAAAATTTGTGCATTGCCAGCATAATCTTCAACAAATTTTGAAGCAACATTCATATCCAAAACATTTCTTACTGTGGCGTGTTCGTATGCACTTCCTCTAGTTTCTTCAATTAATTTAGAAACAGGACTGTCTAGATTTATAACTTTTTTACTTACTAGTATGCCTACTAATAAAGAGGTAATAGACTTTGAGAGTGAAAAGATAATGTGAGGGGTGTTTTCTTTTGTAAAATTGTCAAAGAATTCATATTTAAGTATTCCTTTATGCATAACTAAAAAAGCATCTGTGTCACATTTTTCTAAAACACTTAGTAGGTTTGATCTCATTCCTTTGTGATTTATAGTTAAACTATTTAGATCAACTAAGTTTTTTTTAAAATTAACTTTTTTGTTTCTATTTTCTGAAATAATAGCTGTTGGTATTAAGTCTCTTACATTTGAAAAAGACCATTTACAATAAGGATATTTCCTCCAGTTCTCTAGCGAAACTTGATATTTTTGAGGTGGAGGGCTTCCTTGCATTATTTTATTAACTTCATAGTCTTGCATATTGTACCTCACATATAAAAAAGGAAATCTAAAATTAATATAATTGACAAAATATTATTTTAACAATACCCACTTATTTATTTAAATTGATAGAGTAAAAAATGCAATTAAACTTAAATGACATTATAAATGTTCATAAAAAAATATCTGATAATGTGAAATGGACAGAGACTAGTTTTTCAAACTCTATTTCAGAAAAACTAGGCGTAGATATTTATTTTAAATTTGAGAATAGACAATTTACTGGTGCTTTTAAAGTTAGAGGGTCATACGCAAAGCTACTTTCTTTTTCTGAATCCGAAAAAAGGTCTGGGGTAGTTGCTATGTCTGCAGGTAATCATGCTCAAGGTTTAGCTTTTATATCAAAAAAAATGAATATTAAATCCAATATTGTTATGCCTGAAGGTACACCTTTTACAAAAATAAGAAGAACTAAAAATTTTGGCGGAAACGTTATAATTAAAGGATCAAATTTAGATGCCTCTTATAACCATGTTCAGAGACTTATTGAAGATAAAGGTTTCATAGAAGTTCATCCTTATAATGATATAAATGTTATATCAGGACAAGGAACTATATCTTATGAAATGTTATCAGATTGCAATGAAATTGATACATTACTTATACCAGTTGGTGGTGGCGGTTTGATAGCAGGTTGTGCATTGGCAGCAAAATCAATGAATAAAAATATTAAAGTTATTGGTGTCGAGTCTGATTTGTATCCATCCCTTACAAATAAAATGTTTAATAAAAATATGAAGTGCAAGGGTTCTACACTTGCAGAAGGTATAGCTGTGTCAGAAGTAGGTAATGTTCCATTTTCAATTATCAAAGAGTTAGTTGATGATGTTATAACAGTAACGGATAAATCAATAGAAAGAGCAATTGCAATGCTAGCTGAGCACGAAAAAACTGTAGTAGAAGGTGCTGGTGCAGTTGGATTAGCTGCAATACTACAAAACAATCAAGTATTCATTGGAAAAAAAATAGGTATAGTAATTTGTGGTGGCAATATTGACTCTAAAGTTTTGTCTTCAATTTTAATGAGAGACTTAGTTAGGTCTGGGCAAGTTACCACTCTTACTATCACAATGCCTGATAAGCCAGGTCAACTTCAAATCATATCCAAAATTTGTGCTAATAATGGTGCCAATGTACTTCAAGTTGAGCATAGTAGATTTGCAATGGACTTGTCTGCTAGTTTAGCAAAATTAAACATTACAGTAGAAACTCAAAATACTGACCATTTAAATAAAATTATAAATGAAATTGAAAGACATGAATTGCCTGTAAATATTGAAGGTTTGATATAGATTTTAATTAACTTTTTTTAATCTAAAACTGACTATTTCATTTGAAGAACCAATTCTTAATCTTGGTCCCCAACAACCAGATCCCGATGAAACATAAAGATTAGAAAAGTTATTTTTATACAAACCATAAATATATTTAAATTTCAACTTTACTACAAAGTTAAAAGGAAATATTTGTCCATTATGGGTATGTCCTGATAGCATTAAATCAATTTTATCCTTTAAACTATCCCAAATGTCAGGCTTGTGAGATATAACTATGTTAAATAATTTATCTTTTTTTAAATTATTTACATATGAAATTTTATTAATCGGTAATTCTAAATCGTCAATTCCAATCAAATTTATTTTACCAATTTTTTGATTTTTGTTTTTTAATACTTGAATATTATATTTTGTTAGTTCTTTAATTTTATCTTTATAACCTCTCAAATAATATTCATGGTTACCATTAACAAAATATATTTTCTTTTTAATAAGATTAAATAATTTTAAGTTTTCTAATTTAAATGAACTTGAATCAATTAAATCGCCTCCAATTAAAATAAAATCATATTTAATATTTTCGATACTTTTAAATATTTTTTGAATATGTTTTGGGCTATTTGTCCCTAAATGAGCGTCACTAAAAAAAATGATGTTATAATCTTTATCTATTTTGGAAGTGTCTATAGTTATATTTCTAATTGATATACTTTTTGCTTTGAATATCCCGTATAACGTTATGATTATGATTAAAATTAGTGAACTTATACCGATTGAAGTTTCTTCGAAGTATCCAAAATAGTTTATTGTAATACTTACAATAACTACGATAAAGCTAATGAAACCAATCCCTAAACCTTCATATACAAAAAGTTTAAGTGGTTTGAAGGTTGTATATGATTTTAAATAATAAATAATTAACAAATAGAAAAAAATTGTGTTTATAACTGAAATTATTAAAGAAGTTTCTTCTTTGAATATATATTTGTTCAAAATTTCAAAAGGAAATATATAAAGAAAATAAGTAACAATTATTAGAGTTATTAAGAAAATATACTTAGATATAACGTTTTTCATATTAAGATATTTTTAATTTAGCAAATGTAGAAAGAGCTTTTGCTCTAGAAATTTTAATATCTACAATAGGTTTTGGATACGTTTCTCCGAGTTTAATATTAGATTCTTTTAGAACCTCGTTAGGAGCATCCCATGGATTAAATAAAAATTTATTTGGAAGCATGCTAATTTCTGGAATATATCTTCTTGTATAATCTCCATTAGGGTCAAATCTTAAGCCTTGTGTTATAGGATTAAAAATCCTAAAATATGGGGCAGCATCTGCACCACAGCCTGCAATCCACTGCCAACCAGCACTATTACTTGCTAAATCAGCATCTACCAGACAATCCCAAAACCATTTTTCCCCCTCATGCCAATGTAACAAAAGGTTTTTTACTAAGAATGACCCAACTATCATTCTTAACCTATTATGCATATAGCCGGTTGACCAAAGTTCTCTCATTCCAGCATCTATTATTGGGTATCCTGTTAGTCCTGATTTCCATGCTTTCAGAAATAATGAATTATTGTCCCAAGAAAAGTTATCGAATTTCTTCTGTAAATTTTTCCTTGGCAAATCTGGAAAATAAAAAAGAAGATAATAAGAAAACTCGCGCCATCCCATTTCTGACAAAAATGTATCAGTATCTTCAAAATTATTTATCTCCAAATGTTGTAAGTTCGAAATTTTATGCCAAATTGTGTTAGGTGAAATCTCTCCCCAATGTAAATGGGGCGAAAGTCTAGATACATTTTTTTTATTTGGAAAATTCCGACCTTCTTTATATCCATTTAGTTCAAAACTAATAAATTCTTCTAATCTTTGTTCAGCTGCCTTTTCGCCAACATTCCATTTTTTTATTATTTTATTTTTCCAATTATGAGTTGGCAATAAATTTAAACTTTCAATATCTAAGCTTTTAATTTTTTGAAATTCATAATATTGAATTTTTTGAGGAGCCTTTGTTGGAATTCGAGGTCCTACGGCATTTAAACATCCCCTTCTATAATAAGGAGTAAAAACACGATAAGGTGTTCCATCATTTTTTAAAACCTCCCAAGGTTCCCACAAAAGTGATCCATTAAAGCTATTTGTTTCAATCCCCTTCAAATTTAAGGTTTCTTTAATTTTTTTATCCCTTTGAATACACCAAGGTTCATAAACTCTATTCCAATATACTTTATAGATTTTCTCTGTTTCACAAATTTCTGAGATGATTTTAAGTGGGTCAGCATTAAAAAAATGAAGTTTATTTTTAAATTGTTTATTTATTTTTTCTAATGAATGGTGCAAGCAAATCATGCTAGCGCCGCCTAATTTATGTTCACCTGAATTTATATCATCTAATATGTAAATAGGGACTATGGCGCCGTTATTGACTGCTGCTTTTAGAGCAGGATTATCATATAATCTAAGATCTTGTCTTATCCAGTAAATGCTTACGTTTTTATCCAATTTTATCTCTTTTACTAAATTTATAAATTACCCAGTCTGAAAATTACTAAATTAAATATAATAAATACAATTTGAAAGTTTATGCTTGTTTGATGGTATCTTAAATCATAACTTGTTATTATGGAAATTGTAAATGTCATATAAAAAACCCTATGAAGGTTTAAAAGTTATAGATTTTTCTCAGGGCGTTGCTGGTCCATATTGTGGGATGCTATTAGCTCAACAGGGTGCAGAGGTTATTAAAGTTGAACCAATGGATGGAGATTGGGCTAGAAACTTAGGCCAAGAATATGGAGAACATTCAGCATTTTCTGTTGCAGCAAATCTAGGAAAAAAAAGTATTGTTATTGACTTAAAAAATCAAAAAAGCTTACAAATCATAGATAAAATAATTAAGGATGTTGATGTTTTCATAGAAGGATTTAGGCCTGGGGTGATTGACAAATTAGGCTTAGGATATGAGAGACTAAAAAAAAATAACCCAAAATTAATTTATTTATCAATTTCTGGTTTTGGTCAGAAAGGTCCTATGAGCAAAAAACCTGCAATGGATCCTGTTATCCAAGCTTTTACAGGTTTTATGTCTGAAAATAAAGGTCCTGATGATATCCCCCACAGAACACCAGTAATAATGTTTGATATGGCCACAGCCTTGTACGCTATGCAAATTATTTCTGCAACTATATTTGCTAGAATAAGTGAAAAATTTGGAAAAAAAATAGAAATAAGTTTAATGGAGTCAGCTGCAGCCTTTCAATCTATTAGATTAATGAGTGGCTATATGGAAGGACCATATAAGCATGCATCTTCACCTTCAGGAACTTTCAAAACCAAAGATGGTTGGATACAATTAATAGTTGTTAAAAACCATGAGTTTAATAAGTTTTGTGATGCAGTAGGTTGGAACAAGTTTAAGGATGATCCACGTTTTTTTTCTAATACTAAAAGGAGAGAGCATGAAAATTTTTTAACTAAAGAAGTGCAGAAACTATTTGTTAACAAACCAACGGATTATTGGAAAAATTTACTTGACCAATACCAAGTCCAAAACGAAAAAGTACAATCATATAAAGAGCTTGTCGAAAGCAATCAAAGTAAAGAACTTAATTTGATATCTTGGTTAGACCAACCAACGACTGGAAGATTATGGCCAATTCCAAACATACCAGGACTTTCTAAATTAATTGAGAACGATAGTAACAGCTCAGCTCCAAGTTTGGGACAACATTCTAAAGAAATATTACTCAGTCAAGGTTACACTAACGAAGAAATATTAAATTTAAAGATACAAAAAATTATAGCTTAATCTATAAAATCCCAGTAATTGTAAAAAGTAAAGGAATGAATATTAATATAGCTAATATTACTTCCCCTTTTAAATTTTCTGTAAATGTATACTGATCTTTACTCATATTTATTCCTCCTAAATAAACCATATTAATTTTTAAATAGAATTCAAGTATTTTTAATCCTATAAATAAGAATATTTGGGATAAAGGAAATTATTTTGACTTTTATTTTTGGAATAATATTAGCTGCACTAGTATTTTTTTTCTTTGACTACATTCAGGCTTTTCTTGTTTCTACAGGCCTCAGAGATCAGTTGGTAATATGGTTGCAGTCTTGGTAATAATTATAAGTGATTTTTAGAGATACGTTTTTTATATTTGAATTAAAAAGACGATAAACATATTATAAAATTTTAAATTATCGGAAATTGAAATGAGTAATAATTTTGACTACATAATAGTAGGGGCAGGTTCTTCTGGCTGTGTTTTGGCTAATAGACTTAGTGCTAATCCTAAAAATTCTGTTTGCTTGCTTGAAGCTGGACCTCCAGACTGGAACCCTTTCATTCATATACCGGCTGGTTTTATCAAAACATTAACTAACCCAAGTGTTAACTGGCTTTTTAAATCTGAGCCTAGTTGGGGTACAGCAGGAAGAGTTATTGATATTCCAAGAGGTAAAACACTTGGTGGATCAAGCTCTATTAATGGAATGGTTTTTAATAGAGGGCAAAATTTGGATTTTGATGTTTGGGCACAAAAAGGAAATAAAGGTTGGAGCTACTCTGATTTATTACCATATTTTAAGAGATATGAAAATCGTATTGGAGAATATGATGAAAAATATAGGGGTGGCCTTGGAGAGTTGCCAATAACCGATTTAGAGTATCGTGACCCTCTTTGTGAAGCCTTTATAAAAGGTGCAATAGAAGAAGGAATACCTCTTAATAAGGATTATAATGGAGAAACCCAAGAAGGTGTTTCGTACGTGCAAAGAACAACAAAAGGAAGATTCAGGGTAAGTGCAGCCAGAGCTTTTTTAAATCCAGTAAAAAATAGAAAAAATTTAAAAATCATTACTAACGCATTTGTTACAAAAGTTATAGTTGATAATAAAACTGCTACAGGAATAGAGTATTTTAAGGGTGGGAGATCTGGAAAAAAAATTACTTTAATTGCTAATAAAGAGGTTATTCTATCTTCAGGCGTTATTAAATCTCCTCATATTCTTCATCTTTCAGGAATTGGACCAGCTAAACATTTAAATGATTTAGGGATAAAAGTAGTGCATGATTTAAAGGGTGTTGGAATGAATCTAAGAGATCATTTTGCTCCTCGAATGACAGCAAGAGCTAAAAATATTCAAACTATAAATGAAAGAGCAAGGGGACTTAGATTATTAAAAGAAATTGGGAAATATTTCCTAGGCAAACAATCAATTGTCAACTTAAGCCCAACTTTAGTTTATTGTTTTTGGCATTCAGATGAAGCTGTAAGAAATCATGATTTACAAATGACATTTACCCCAGCTTCCTACAAAGAGGGTGTACAATCTACACTTGACACTGAACCAGGATTTACAGTAGCAGCGTGGCAACAAAGACCTGAGTCACTTGGATGGGTAAAAATTAAAAGTGATGATCCTTTTGTCGCCCCAGAAATTCAACCCAACTACCTTGATGCTGAAGAAGATAAAAAGGTGGTTGTTGCTGGTTTGAAATTATCAAGAAGGTTAATGCATTCAAAAGCTTTATCAAAATATTTTGATTATGAAGTTTATCCTGGTTTAGACTATCAATCTGATGATGAACTTTTACAAATAGCCAGAGAAAGGGGTACTACTACATATCATCAAATGGGGACATGCAGAATGGGTCCTAAGAGTGATCCTACAGCAGTAGTTGATAATAATTTAAAAGTTTATGGTATCCAGAATTTAAGAGTTATTGACGCTTCAATCATGCCAACTATGTTATCAGCTAATTTACATTCAGGTGCAACTTTGATAGGTGAAAAGGGCTCATCTCTTGTTTTAGGAGAGGAACCTATGGAAAAAGTAAATTTAAATTATTAATTAAGTAAAACAAGAAACAAATGAGGTACATAAATTGTCAGAACTAGGAGATTATAATCCCCCCAATAAATGGGTGTGGGATAAAGAAAATGGTGGGAAGTTTGCTAACATTAATAGACCTATTTCAGGCTCTACCCATCAAAAAGAATTACCGTTAGGTAAACATCCTTTCCAATTATATTCTCAAGGTACTCCGAATGGAATAAAAATAACTATTATGCTTGAGGAATTATTAGAGTTGGGCATAAAAGACGCTGAGTATGACGCATGGTTAATTAGAATTGGGAAAGGAGAACAGTTTAGTTCAGGATTTGTAGAAATAAATCCAAATTCCAAAATTCCAAGTCTGATAGATAATTCTGGAAACAAATCAATTAAAGTATTTGAATCAGGTTCTATTTTAATTTATTTAGCTGATAAATTTCAATATTTTATCCCAAAATCTTTTGATGATAGAACAGAATGCCTTAATTGGCTGTTTTGGCAAATGGCTAGTGCCCCATATCTTGGTGGTGGATTTGGTCATTTTTATGCATATGCCCCCAAAAAATTTGAATATTCAATTGACCGTTTTTCTATGGAAGTTAAAAGACAACTAGATGTTTTGGATAAACTTCTATCAGATAAAACTTACATTTGTAACGAAGAGTATACAATTGCCGACATTGCAATCTGGTCATGGTATGGAGCTTTGGTTTTAGGGAGATTATATGGAGCAGAAGAGTTTTTAGATGTTAAATCATATAAAAACGTCGTTAAGTGGGCAAATTTAATTAATGAAAGACCTGCTGTTAAACGAGGAAGAATAGTCAATAAAATATCAGGAAATTTAGATGAGCAACTCCATGAAAGGCATGATTCTAGCGATTTTAATGAAAAAACAGAAGATAAATTAGTGAAATAATTTTATAATTTTTCTATTCCTAGTCCAGCTATATATCTTCTATGCCATGTAGGACTAATTGTTATCTGATTAATACATACATGTTTTGGCATTTGAGACAGAAAAGCTATTGTTTCACCTAGATCATCAGGCTGAAGCATTTTATTTTTTTGATCCAAAGTAAGTTTTTTAGGTCTTTTTTCTAAAATTGGCGTTGCAACCTCTCCAGGGCATAATGCGCATGCTCTAATACCAACATTACAATATTTCATGTTAATTGTTTCAGTCATTGCATTTAGTGCATGTTTTGAAGATGTATATGAAACACCTGACAATAGACTTACATGGTTTCCTGACCATGATGATACGTTTATAATTAGTCCATCCATTTTTTTTTTCATAATGGGTATAACTGACCTGCAGCAATAAAATAAACCGTTAATATTAGTTTGAATCACTTCATCCCAATCATTTTCATCAATTATGTCCCAGTCTCTATTCTCAATATTCATACCCGCACAATTTACTAAAATATCTATACTTTTAAATTCTCTTTCTATTTCTAGAGTAACTTCTTTAACCGATGATTTTTTTGTTATATCACATATTTTTATAAAGTTTTCATTGGTACATTTTAATGAAGTTTCTTTTAAGTTTTTGAGATTTCTTCCAGAAAGAATAACTTTCATTCCCATTTCTGAAAGCTTTATTGCTGCATTTTGACCAATGCCAGAACCTGCGCCTGTTACCCAAGCTATTTTGTTTTTTAAATTTCTTTTCATAAAAAACCTTTTCTATTTTGAGTGTTAAATAATAAAAAACTATTGAGCAGTAAGACCGCCATCTACAACCAAACTTGATCCAGTCATAAAACTTGAGTTGTCAGAAGACAAAAATAATATTGTGTTTGCTACTTCTTGAGATGTACCTAGACGACCTAATGGAGTTTGCGTAATTCCTGTTAAATGAGATTCTTTTAAAGACATATTAGGGTTTTGGTTTATTCTTGCTTCTGCAACTTGTTTTCCCATATCTGTTTCAATTATTCCTGGGTGAACTTGATTAATTCTAATAGGATATTTTTTCTTACCAAAATATATTGCCATTGACTTAGTAAATGTCGTTATTCCTCCCTTTGTCATAGAATATAATGGATCTAATTGTGAGCCAACTAAACCTGCAACTGAACTTAAGTTGACTATGGAACTTCCAAATTCAGATTTTTCGCCAGCTTTTTTTAAAAAGGGCATTAGATGTTTAGTTCCTAAAAAGACCCCGGTCAAATTAATGGATATCAATTTTTGGTATTCTGAAATTGTAACATCTGTTATTTCTTTACCCAACCATACTCCGGCGTTATTAATTAAAATATCAACGGTTTTATTATTCTTCTCAAGAGAATTAGAAAAGTTAATCCACTCGTCCTCTTTAGCTACATTTATCTCAACAAAGCTCGCTTCATTACCATGGCAAGAAACCTCCTTTATTGTTTTTAGTCCTTCTTTTTTGTTTGTGTCTAAGATAAAAATATTAGCTCCAGCCTGAGCTAAAACTAAACAAACACTTTTACCAATTCCTTTTGAACCTCCGGTGACAATTGCATTTTTTCCGCTTAAAATTCTCAAATTTAATTTCCTCTATATTTAGCTTTGTATCATAATTCTATATAAATAACGTTCTTCTTGCATATCATAATCACCATTTGCTTTATGCATTAAAATTCTGTTATCCCAAATAACAAAGTCACCATCTTTCCATATATGTCTGTATTCATTCTTAGGTTTAGATACGTAATGCATTAACTCATCAAGTAACGTTATAGTCTCTTTGGTAGAAAGTCCGATTATTTTTTCTATTCGAATGGGGTTTATATAAAGGCAAATTTTTTTATTTTCTGGATGAACTTTTATAAGTGGATGAATTACTTCAGTTTGATTTTTTATTTCTTTAGTTAAGGACATTAACTTTCTTTTGCTTAGTGAACTTTGATACACATGAAGTGCCTCTAAACTTTTGATCTTATTTTTTAAATTTAAAGGTAATTCATTATAAACTAAATGCATATTAACAAATTGGGTATCCCCACCAATAGATGGCAGTAATTTAGCATGAAGAATTGTTGCCTTCGGTGGCCTTAAGTCATTACTATGATCTGTATGGTAGCCTTCACCTGGAATGTAAGGTTTACCATCTTCAAACTTATCCTTATTAGAAATATAATGGACTAAATTGTTTTCTTTCAGAGCAAATTTTTTGTTATGCTGATTAAATATTTTTCCAAAAATTTTGGCACTATTGTAGAATTCATTTGGGTTTAAATTTTGGTTTCTAATGACCAAAACTGAATATTTAGAAAAAGTTTGATTAAGTTCTCTTATAATTGTCTTGTCGGGAATAGATTTAAGATCAATATCTAAAATTTCTGCGCCAGTATGCTCTGATAATGGTTTTAAAGTAAAATGCATAATTTAATAAAAAAGCTCCAATGTAAAATGATATTATTATAATCTTAAAGTAGCAATTAAATTTACAACATACATATTTTTAATTAGCATAATAATTATTATTTAATTTCGAGGTTTTATAATGAATGTTGTTAGTAAAATAAATGAAACTCCACAAAATAGAGCTATATTTAATAGTCCTGACAATGTTTTTAATTGGTCTTGGCCTAAAGTACCTAGGCATAAATTTCTCAAAGAAAAAAATGAAGCTTATGATTTTGGTAAAAAAAGCTTGTTAATACCACTTGATATTGCTCATATTTTGAATACACCCTATCCTGCAACAATTCCTTCTATTTTAGCTAGATATATAAGATTAAAAAAAGATAGTGCTCTTAGTCATGAATTTATTGCTTCAGGAGAAATTTATTATGTATTAGAAGGTCGTGGTGAAACTAAAAATAATGATGTAGTTATTAATTGGTCTAAAGGTGACGTTTTTTGTCTTCCTGGAGGAAATATTACTTATCATTCATCATTATCAGAAGACTCAATATTATTTTGTGTAACTAACGAGCCAATTTTGTCTTTTGAAAAGCTTATGCCCAAAAATAAAGATAATAATTCTTTAAAACCAACTCACTGGACCAATGAAAAAATTCATTCTCATCTAAATGAAATATACAATAGACCTAAGACTAAAGAAACTGCAGGTGTAGCTATTCAATTTTCTACTCCTGACACTTTACCTAGCAGAAATACTATACCTATGATTAATACAGCTTTAAATACACTTGAATCTGGAGGTGATCAAAGAGCACATAGACATAATGGTGCAGCGCTTACTCTTGCAATACAAGCTGAAAATATTTATTCAAATATTGAGAATGAAAAATTTGACTGGGAAGAAGGTGCTGTTTTAATTACACCTGGTACTGAATTTCACTCCCATCATAATAGAGGTTCAAAAAGAATGATGAGTTTTGTTGTACAAGATGAAGGTTTGCATTTTTATCTTAGAACAACAGGTTTTAGTTGGACTTAATAATTTTAATAAGAGGTAGAGAATGAATAACTTTAAGTTAGAAGTTTTTACTGATTACGTATGTCCATGGTGCTATTTGGGAGATGCTAGAGTTAAAAAGTTAAAAAAAGCTTATGAAATAGATATTAAATTAATCCATTTTCCACTACATCCAGATACCCCAGTTGAAGGAAGAAAGTTATTAGACCTTTTTAGATCAACACAGGATGATATTGATAAAAAAAATCAAAACATGAGTGCTTTGATGAAAAATGAGGGGCTTCCTTTTAATGATAGGGTTTATACTTTTAATAGTAGGTTAGCTCAAGAAATTGGTGTATGGGCTGAAAAATTAGATCATAATACTTCTATACACGATAATTTTTTCGAAGCTTATTTTGTACATGGTTTGAATATTGGATTAGAAAATGTAATTTTAGAAATTGTTGACAAATCTGGCCTAGATAGGGATGAAGCTAAAAAAATTATTCAAAACCGTTTATTTTCAGACGAAATAGATCAACATTGGAAGAAATCAAGAAACTATGGTGTAACAGGGGTTCCGACATACGTTTATAATAATCAAAGTATAGTAGGTGCACAACCATTAGAAAATCTCTCTGAATTTTTAGATTATTTTAATGTCCCAAAGAAATAATTTATTCTTCTTAAACATGAAGATATTATAAAATGGTTAAAAAAAAGATATTATTTATCCATCATTCTCCATCTATAAATACAAGAAAATTATCAAAATGTGTTGAAAATAAAATTTATAATTTAAATCTGAAAATTAATTTAAAGTCTTCAGCACCACTTAATGCTAATATAAACTCATTTGATTCAGTAAATGGAGTGATAATTGGTACCACTGAAAATTTTGGATATATGGCAGGGTTAACTAAAGACTTCTTTGACAGAAATTATGATTCGCTTAGACAAACAAAACAAGGTCTTCCTGTTTTTTATTATGTAAGGGCTGGCCAAGATGGAGAAGGTAGCAGATTGGCTATAAATAAAATATTAAAGGGTATGGGATGGAGACAGGTTTTGCCTCCAATAATTTTAAAAGGTCCTTGGAAAAATACATTTTTTGGCAATTTAGAAGATAAAGTTTCAAATTTTGCTCATGGAATTGAATTAGGTATTTATTAAT
>Ga0181585_10001683_pt1 | contig 19535 bp, 19 predicted proteins | sample 071ome_29_FD_132469 | JGI IMG/M metagenome (GOLD analysis project Ga0181585, IMG submission 132469) | Coastal salt marsh microbial communities from the Groves Creek Marsh, Skidaway Island, Georgia - 071407BT metaG (megahit assembly) | ecosystem: Environmental > Aquatic > Marine > Intertidal...
AAATTTATGATGTTCAATACCATCAAGAGGAAACCCATACAGAAAATGGAAAACAAATAGTTAAGAATTTTATTTTTTTAATTTGTAAAATTAAAAAAAATTGGAATATAAGATCACAAAAATTAAGACTTATTAATGAGATAAGACAAGAGGTTAAGAATGATAAAGTTATTTGTGCATTATCTGGTGGTGTGGACAGTAGTGTAGCCGCTTTATTAATTAATAAGGCAATTAAAAAAAATTTAATATGTGTAATGGTTAATACTGGACTAATGAGAAAGAATGAATTTAAAAGGTCTTTTGGTATTTTCAAAAAAAGGTACAAGTTGAATGTAAAACTTATTAATGCCTCAAAGCTATTTATTAAAAAATTAAAAGGTGTCACAAATCCAGAAAAAAAGAGAAAAATTATTGGAAATTTGTTTATTAAAATATTTGAAAAAGAGGCGAAAAAGTATAAAAATTTAAATTATTTAGCTCAAGGAACGCTTTATCCAGACATTATTGAAAGTAGATCCTCTACTGGTAGCAAAACATCCAAAATTAAATCTCACCATAATGTAGGAGGTTTGCCAAAATTAATGAAATTAAAACTTATTGAACCATTAAAAGAATTTTTCAAAGATGAAGTAAGGGTTTTAGGCAAATCATTAAATTTAGTAAATGAAATAAACTATAAGCATCCCTTTCCGGGTCCCGGACTAGGCATAAGAATTGTGGGAGAAGTTTCTTCAGAAAAAATAAAAATTCTTCAAGAAGCCGATTACATTTATATTGAAGAATTAATCAAAAATGACCTTTATGATAAAATTTGGCAGGCATACGCTGCATTACTTCCAATTAAAACTGTCGGGGTTATGGGAGACTCCAGAACATATGAAAATATTTGTTTACTCAGAGCCGTTACATCAAGCGATGGTATGACAGCTGATTATTATAATCTTCCAAAGGTTTTTTTAGATAGAATATCAAATAAAATTGTGAATAATGTTAAAGGCATTAATAGAGTGGTATATGATATAACTTCTAAACCGCCAAGTACAATAGAATTAGAATAATGAATTTCAAAATAAAAAAAATTCTCTCAAAAAAAAATAAAACAAAGATTGTAAGTTTGACAGCTTATTCAGAGAATATCGCAAAAATTCTAGATAAATTTTGTGATATTATTTTAGTTGGGGACTCCATGGCTAATGTTCTTTATGGACATAATAATACGCATAAAATTACCTTAGATAATATAATTCAACATACTCTTAGTGTGCAAAAAGGAGTAAAAAAATCTTTATTGGTTGTTGATATGCCAAAAGGCACATATAACAATCCCAAAAAAGCTTTAAATAATGCTAGATTGATAATGAAAAAAACTAAATGTGATGCAATTAAGCTTGAAAGTAATAAAGAAAATTTCAAAATAATTGAAATATTGGTTAAAAAAAAAATACCTGTTATGGGCCATATTGGTTATACACCGCAATTTAAAAATAAATTCAAATTAGAGGGAGTGAGCAAAAAAGAAACTATTAATCTTTTAAGAGAAGCAGAATCAATTGAAAAAGCAGGGGCATTTTCTATTGTTTTAGAGTGTATAACTCCTTATGCAGCAAAGTTAATAACTAAAAAAATAAAAATTCCATCAATCGGTATTGGATCATCTTCATTTTGCGACGGACAAATATTAGTTACTGATGACATGCTCGGACTAAGTGGATTTTATCCAAAATTTGTAAAAAAATATTTAGATTTAAATAGAGTTATTGAAAAAGCTGTAAAAAAATATACCAGTGAAGTAAAATTTAATAAGTTTCCTTCAAAAAAAAATTTCATAAATGGACCAAGACTCAAACAATAAAAAAGATAATCTAGAAAATCTGAAAACTTTTTTTAAAAAAAATAAGATTAAAATAATTATTTTTAATTTTATACTTTTCTCATTATTGTTTTTTTATATTGCAAAAACTCAATTTGAAAATAAAAAAAAACTTAATATTTCTGAAAAGTATATAAAAGCGGGATTACTATTGTCCAAAGATAAAAAAGAAGAGTCAAAAAAAATATTTGAAGAAATTATTTTTAGTAATAGTAAATTTTATTCTTTATTAGCACTAAATATAATCCTGGATAAAAATTTAATAGAAAATAAAGAACAGGTTCTTAAATATTTTGAAAAAGTCGAGTCTGAAGGATTTTCAGATGAAATTAATGATTTAATTATATTTAAAAAAGCTTTGTATTTATTAGAACAAGGAGATATTAAAAATGGAAAAAAATTATTGAATGGTTTAGTGAGCAATAATTCAAGAATTAGTTCTTTAGCACTTGAATTAATAAACTAAATAATGAGATTACTTTTATTTATAATTTTAGTATTTTTATTAAATAATTGTTCTTTTGATAAAAAGTCAGGAATTTGGAACAATGAGTCAATAGAAAATGATCAGAAAAATATTTTCAAAGAATTTAAAAAAATTTCTTCTTCAAGAGAAACTTTTAAACAAAACGTACCTTTTCAAGGTAATTTCTCTTTCAGAATACCAAAACCTATAAGCAATTTTACATGGAGTGATATTTTTTACAATTCTCAGAACAATTACGATAATTTTTACTACAATGATACTAATCAGATTATTCTTAAAAGTAAAAAACTTTCAAAAAGTAATTTAGATTTTTACAAAGTATATGAAGATAGAAATATAATTATCACTGATTCAAAAGGAAATATAATTATTTATTCAATAGACCAAAAAAAAATAATTTTAAATTTCAATTTTTATAAAAAACAATTTAAAAAAATTAAAAAAGAGTTAAATGTTATTGTTGAAAATAATGTAATTTTTACAGCAGACAATCTCGGTTTCTTCTATGCTTATGATTATAAGCAAAATAAGGTTATTTGGGCAAAAAATTACAAAATTCCTTTTAGTTCTAATCTAAAAATTTATAAAGATAAATTAATTGCATCAAATCAAGAAAACAATTTGTATATTCTTAATAAAATCAACGGCAATTTGATACAATTAATACCTACCGAAGAAAGTCCTATAAAAAATCAATTTAAAAATAATTTATCAATTAGCGGTGATAATTTAATATTCTTAAATTCTTTTGGGTCTGTGTATTCAATTAATTTAAAAAGAATAGCTATTAAATGGTTTAATAATTTTAACCAATCGGCCGATCTTTCCCCTTCAAATTTATTTGAGGGTAATACTGTAGTAAGCGATGATAGTGATGTTATAATTTCTAATAATACAGAAACTTATTTTATTGATTTAGTTAGAGGCAATGTAAAAAAAAAATATAATTTTACAAGCACTATAAAACCTATAATTATAAATAAAACTGCTTTTTTTTTAACAAAAAATAATTTTTTAGTTTCAATAAATATGAAAAATAAAGAAATTATCTACTCTTACGATATAAACAAAATAGAAGAATTAGCAAAAATTAAAATAAAAAAAGATAGTTTTAAAAATCTATTGATCTTGAATAGAAAAATTTTTATTTTTTTAGAAAATTCTGAAGTAGCAAAATTTAGTCTAGACGGCCAATTCTTGGAGTCTTCTAAACTACCATCGAAGATTAAATCAGCACCTATTATTCTTGATGGCTCAATAATATATTTGAATGATAAAAATAAACTGATAATTTTGAATTAATTGTTGGACTTTCCACTTAATAAAGATAATTGGTTAAATCTTAAACTATTCAGATTATCTTCAGGTTTAATCGGATAGTCACCTGTAAAATAATGATCACTAAACTGAGGATATGCAGAGTTTCTTTTTTCCCCAATAAGCGCACTGTACATTCCTTCCAAACTTAAAAATTTAAGAGTTGTGGCGTTAATGTAACTACACATTTGACTTATATTTTTTTCATGTGCAAGTAATTCTTTTTTATTAGGCATATCTACTCCATAGAAGTCGGGGTACTTAATTTCTGGACAAGCTATTCTGACATGTACCTCCTTAGCACCATTTTCAAAAAGCATTTTAATAATTTTATTACATGTTGTACCTCTTACCAAAGAGTCATCGATTAAAATAATAGACTTATTTTTTACTATTGTGTTTGTAGCACTTAACTTTAATTTAACGCCTAAACTTCTAATATTTTGTGTTGGCTCAATAAAGGTTCTGCCAACATAATGGTTTCTTATTAATCCCAGTTCAAATCTTTTTCCTGATTTTTCTGCAAAACCTAATGCTGCTGGGACTCCGGAGTCTGGTACAGGGACAATTAAATCAGCATTAATATCAGCTTCTTTTGCTAATTCTAAACCTAATTTTTTTCTATATTCATAGGCACATTTATTGTTTATTAGACTGTCTGGTCTTGCAAAGTAGATATATTCAAAAATACAAGGTCTTGGTTTTCTTTTTGGAAAAGGTTTGATTGATTTTAATTCTTCTTTCTCAATAATTACTATTTCTCCATTATCAACTTCTCTGAGAAATTTTGCACCTATTATATCAAGCGCACAAGTTTCAGAAGCAAAGATATAAGAATTTTTTAATTTTCCTATTATTAAAGGTCTTATGCCAAAAGGATCTCTTACTCCTACAAGTTTTTTATTTGTCATCATCACAAGCGAATATCCACCTTGAATTTGAAATAGAGAGTCAATTAATTTATCTAAAAATTTCTCTCTTTTTGACTTTGCAATTAATTGCACTATTGTCTCCGTATCGCTTGTTGTCCTAAAAATAGCACCATCTTTAACTAATGTCTCACGTAGCGAGAGCGCATTAGTAAGATTACCATTATGTGCAAGACTTAAACCGCCTAAATGTAAATCTGCAAAAAATGGTTGAATATTTCTTAAAGAAGTTTCACCAGTAGTTGAATATCTGTTATGTCCGATTGAAAATGAACCTGGTAGTTTTCTTAAAATTTCTTTATTAGTGAAATGATCTCCAACTAATCCCTGTCTTTTTTCTGAATGATAATTTTTTCCATCGTAAGAAACTATTCCACATCCTTCTTGACCCCTGTGTTGTAAAGCGTGTAATCCTAAAGCGACCATTGCCGATGCATCACTATGGTTAGAAATACCAAAAATACCACATTCTTCTCTTAATTTATCTGAATTAAATTTTTTCAATTTTTTCTTTTGTGTCAATAAATTCCTCACTAGATGGAAACTCGTTAATTAAAACTTTACTTCCTTCACTTATAATTCTAAATGAAATTGCATTCTCAACTGATATACCCCAATTTTTATAAGGATAAAACCAATTTAAAATTGTAAACAAACATACAGCTGCAATATAGCCTTTTAAAACGCCAAACAATAAACCAAAACTTTTGTCAATTGAACCAACTCCAGTCCAAGTTACTGCTTTATTTAGCGACTTTCCCATTAAAATTGTAAAAAAAAGTGTTAAAGAAAATATTAATACACCTAAACCAACGCTATTTAAAAACTCGGACTCGATAAATTCACTTACCTGAGGTTGAAATTTTGGAACTAAGATTATAGTTATAATTGTTGATAATATCCATTTCATAAATGAAATTAAGCTCAAAGAAAAACCTTTTAAAAAACATTGAATTGTAAAAAAAATAAGAATTAATAAAAAAGATATATCAAATAAATTGATTTTATCAAAAAAACTAGCAAATAGATCATGGGGCATTAATTTAAACCATGTTCTTTCCCAAAAGGCTTTAATGTTAGCAACAATTTGGGTAATAAAGTTAATACAGATATCATCGCCAACAACATTGCAATTCCAGTAAATACTCCAAAATAAATTGTTGGAATGAAATTAGATAATACAAGTATAGAAAAACCAAAAACAATTGTTATAGAAGTGTTTAAAATAGCTATTCCCACAGTATTATGACACCTTTCCAGTGTTTTGTTATAATCCCCAATTTTTTTAAATTCTTCTTTAAATCTATAAATATAATGAATGCTATTATCCACTGCGATGCCTATAGTAATCGCGGCAATAGTTATAGTCATCATGTCTAAAGGAATTCCTAATAAACCAATTATTCCCAAAATAAAAAAGGCAGCAATAAAATTTGGCACTACGCCTATTATAGAAATTAAAGTATTTTGAAATAAGATTAGAAACATAAAAAATATTCCCATCATTACAATTCCTAGAGTTAAAATTTGAGATTTGAACAAGCTTTGCAGTAAGTTATTAAAAAGGATTAAAACTCCTGCTAATTTATATTCATTTTTTTCCAAACCAAGCTTTTTATTTAAATCAACTTCTATTTTGTTAATTAAGTCATTTCTTCGCAAACTTTCTAAGGAGTCTTTTACTCTCAGACCAATTCTAGCTTCATCTTTTTCTACTGATATATATGGGCTAATGATTTCTTTTTTTATCTCATTCGGTATTTTGCTATATAAAACAGCTATTTCAAGACTTTGTAACTCTTTTTCATTTAAATCTTCAGCAACTCTTAAGATAGAGCCAAAAGATAAAACCTTTCCAACTTCAGGTAAAGACTCTAAATAATCATGAACCTTTAGTATTTTATCCATTTTATCACGTGTAAACCAATATTTAGCTTTATCCTCATTTTTTGTATCATCTTCCTCCCACTCACTAAATTCATCATCATTATCAGAGCTACTTTCTTTTTCTGGGAATTTAAGTATTATATTCAACGGAGTTGTACCGCCAAGATCATCATCAATTTTTTTCATTCCTTTATAAATTTCAGTTTTTTTGCTGAAGTAATTTATAAAACTATTTTCAACCTCAAGCTTAAGGATTCCAAACATGCTAACGAGGATTATTGCAATTGTTGAACCAAATATAAAAAATTTATTTTTTTTTGTAAAAGATGCTAAAGAGCTAGTAATAAATGACTTTTCCGTCTCATTAACTATTGTTTCATTTTCAGATGACAATAGATTCAATAAAGATGGTATTAATAAAAAAGTTACAATTAAAGATATTATTAAGCCCAACGTCATCATCCAACCAAAATCAATAATTGGTTTAATGTTGCTAAATACTAAAGACATAAAAGCACAAATAGTAGTTAGAACAGTATACAATATAGGAAGCATCATCTTTTTACTTGCTCTGAGCACCGCTTCAGATTTTGATAGATTTGGAAGTTCTTTTCTTAGTTGTAAAAACCTTACAGTCACATGAATGTTCATGGCCATGTTAAGTATTAACATTAATGCTATAAAATTAGAGGAGATTACTGTTACTTTCCAACCTAAAAACCCAAGTAGCCCAATCATTATAAGTACCGAAGCAGTACATCCCAACAATGGCATTACTACCCATTTAATATTTTTAAAAATAAACCACAAGGTAAGTATAATAAAAATAAAAACACCAATTCCAAATACAATAATATCACTTTTAATAAAGCTCATCATGTCATCAGCAATCATAGGAATACCACCTAAATATATTTTTGCATTTTCACCGTATCTATTAATAATTTCTCTTATCTCAGTAATATTTTGATTATTCCTTAAGTTATATAAGTTTTTATAATTTTCATATTCTTTGTTAAAAATTTTGTAATTTTTTTTTTCTTCTCTTGATAATCCAGCATCCTGTAATTGATTGTAATATTTTTCTTTTACATTCATATACTCTGCTAATCTTTCATCTTTTTTTAAATACACAACTATACCTGATGTTTTTCCATCTTCACTGATTACATAGTTTCTATAAATAGGACTATTAATTATTTCATCAAAACCCCTTTTTCTATCAATCTCGGGATAAGCAAGTGTTTTATAATTTTTTAATCTTTCCATTAATCCCTCATCAGTGCTTTTCAGCAATGGAACATCAATAATTGTTATTACACTATCTACCCAGGTAAGTTTTTCTATCTTTGATTTAAGTAGCTGAAGATTAAGAATTGTTTCTTTTTCAGTAAAGCTTGTAATCGGAGAATATGTTAATACTAGAAAATCCTTTGAGCCATAAGTTTTATTGACTTCTCTTAAATAGCTTAGATCAGGATCTCCTTCGAGCAATAAAGCGTCAGACGAAGCATCTAAGTTAAAATTTTTAGCATGATAAACAGAACCAAAAATTATTAAAATTAAAAAACACAAAGTTACTTTCGAAAAATCTATAATTATTTTTTTATAAATATAGCTAAACATTAGATTACTTCAGATATATCTTAATTTTATAAATACAAAAGAAAAAATACAGCTAGTTTTTAGATAAATTTTTAAATTTGGTATAAATTCCTTCAAACTCTACTTTTACTGTTCCTGTTGGTCCATGTCTTTGTTTTCCTAATATTATATCAGCCAATCCGTTAACATCATTCATTTTTGACTGCCACTCTGCGTGTTCTATAGAGCCGAGTTTAGGTTGTTTTCTCTCAAGATAATATTCTTCTCGATAAACAAACATTACAACATCTGCATCTTGTTCAATTGACCCAGATTCTCTTAAATCCGCTAATTGAGGCTGTTTGTCATCTCTTTGTTCTACCGCTCTTGACAATTGAGAAAGAGCCAATACAGGAACTGAAAGTTCTTTAGCTAAAGCTTTTAAACCTTGTGTAATTTCAGAGATTTCCTGGACTCTATTATCATTTCTATTTGAGTTTGATCTCATTAACTGAATATAATCTACTACTATTAAATCTAATCCAAATAGTCTCTTTATTCTTCTTGCTCTATTACTCAGAGATGCAATTGTGATGGCAGGAGTTTCATCAATATACAAAGGAAGATTATAAATATTTCTTGAAGTTTCGATATATCTATTGATTTCTTCTTCTGTAACTTTTCCTCTTCGAATATCGTCAGATTTAATTCGTGCCTGTTCAGATAAAATTCTTGTAGAAAGTTGTTCAGAAGACATTTCCAAGGAAAAAAAAGCTACTGATGATTTTTCTTGTCTCTTTAGAATATTTTGGGCAGCATTATAAGCTATATTTGTTGCCAAAGCTGTTTTACCCATTGAAGGTCTTCCAGCCAAGATAATCAAATCAGATTTATGCAAGCCTCCCAACTTAAGATCTAAATCATTAAGCCCTGTAGGAACTCCAACTATACCCTGGTCATTTTGCATAGCTTGTGTTGCCATTTCAATTGTTTGATCTAATGCTTTATTAAATTTCTTAAACGACTGCGAAAAACTTCCTCTTTCAGCTAAATCAAATAAGGATTTCTCGGTGTTTTCAATTATTTTATCAGCATTATGATTATCCGAATTCATGTTCAAGGTCTCATTTGATAATTGATCTGATATTAGAACTAATTCTCTTCTTAAAAACATTTCTTGAATAACTTTTGCATAATCAATTGCTTGTTTAGTTGATCCAGAAAATCTTGTTAACTTTACTAAATATTCTGTTCCTCCAACTTCATTAAGCATGTTGTCTTTTTCAAAAAAATTTTTTAATGTAATTGGATTAGCTATCATTCCTTTTGCATTTAAGTTTTCAATTACTTCATATATTCTTACATGAGCAGGCTCATAAAAACTTAAAGAATTAATTATTGATGCCACTTCATCAATAATATCATTATTTACTAGAATAGAACCTATTACTGCTTGCTCTGCTTCAATATTTGATGGTTGCTTATTCTCAATTTTAGAATTAATTTTAACTTCATTCATGCTTTATATTTTAGGTGATAGAGAAACTCTTTAAAGTAAAAAATTATTCACTGATTAGACGCTACTGTGGAAAAATTACTTAGATTTGATTTTATCTACTTTAATGGTAATAGATGCACTTACTTCGGTATGAAAATTAACACTTAAATTATAGCTTCCTATTTTATTTATTTCATCTTTGATAATAATTTGGGAGGGCAAAACTTGAGTATTTGACACTTCATTCACTAAACTACAAATCTCTTTTGGTTTTATAGTACCATATAGTTCGCCATTATCTTTACTTTCCTTATTAAAAGTAAAAGTTTTTTTGTTGATTAAATTCGATATCTCAACAAATTTTTTTTTGGCTTCTAGGTTTTTTTTATTTAGTTCGTCTTTTTTTTTATTTACTAATTCTAAATTTTCTTTGCTAAATACTAAAGCTTTTTTAAATTTTAAAAGAAAATTTCTTCCATATCCATTTTTGACATTTACTTTGTCACCGATTTTTCCTAAATTTAGAATATTTTCTAATAATATAATTTCCATTTTATATAAGACCCAAAATTTTTGCTTTTTTGATTTCTTTTGTTAGCCTTCTTTGTTTACTAAAAGAGACCGAAGTTATCTTAGAAGAAATAATTTTTCCATTATCTGTTATATATTTTCTCAACAAAGATATATTCTTATAGTCAAGAACTGGCGCATTCTTTTTAGATAAAGGGCAGTTTTTCGTGAACCGACTATCATTTTTTTGAAATAAACTAAGTTTATTAATTGAATTTGAATTTTTTTTTGTAAATTTTTTATTTCTTTTCATCATTCTTTATTCTTTTTGAAAAAAATTCATTTTCCAAGTCTAACCTTTTGTACTTAACTGTAAGAAATCTTATAATTGAACTATCTAATTTGGCTCTTTTTTCAACTTCAGATAAAGTATCCTTATTTCCTTCGAATTTAAAATGTATATAAAAAGCTTTTTTATACTTTCTAATTTTATTTGCTAGGTTAAGCAAACCCCATTCTTCAATTTTCAAAACTTTTCCAGATTGATTTATAATTTCTTTATACTTACTGACAATTTCTTTAAGCTCTTTTTCAGCTAAGTCTTGTTTAGCGAGCATTGTATTTTCGTAAAAAGCCATATAGTTTTATTTGTGTTATCTTTTATAAAAATTGGTTTATACTATAATAAAAGATTATAGCAATACTAATATTCATTGATTTATTTGAAAAATGAAAGCTTTATTATTTCCAGGTCAAGGTTCCCAACTAGTAGGGATGGGTTCTGAACTACATGAAAATTTTAAATTAGTTAAAGATATTTTTTCCATAGCAGATGAAAAGCTAAACTATCCAATTTCTAAGATAATTTTAAACGGGCCCGCAGAAGTTTTACAATTGACCAAAAATACTCAACCAGCAATAATGATAGTCAGTTATGCTATATTTAGTGTAATAAAAAAAGAATTTGGTTTTGATTTTAAAGAATTTAAATTTTTTGCAGGTCACTCATTAGGTGAATATAGTGCTTTAGTTTGCTCAGACTCTTTAAAATTTGAAGACGCTTTATTTCTTTTACACGAAAGAGGGAAAGCAATGCAAGAAGCAGTACCAGAGGGCAAAGGTTCTATGCTTGCCATATTAGGTCAAAGCTTAGATGAGGTAAAAAGAATTTTAAACGAAAGAGAAGACAAAGATAAAATTTGTGAAATTGCTAATGACAATACGGAAGGGCAAATAATAATAAGTGGAGATAAAGAATGTATTGAAAAAACTCAACTTTATCTTAAAAACAAAAAAATCAAAACTATTCCATTAAAAGTTAGCGCCCCGTTTCATTGCTCTTTAATGAAATCTGCAGCAAAAAATATGCAAGATAAGATTTTAAAAACATTTTTTGCAAAACCAAGATTTAATGTCGTTAGTAATGTTACTAGTGAAGTTGAAAATAACCCTGAGAAAATAAAAAAGCTTTTAGTCGAACAAATATATTCGACCGTAAGATGGAGGGAGAGTATTTTAAAAATGATAGACGAGAAAATTGACAACTTTGTTGAAGTTGGCCCAGGAAAAGCTCTGACAGGTATGATAAAGAGAATGCCTCAAAATAAAAATGTTAATTGCTTTTCTGTTAACACAATTAATGATATTAAAAATCTTTCAAATGAATTTAAAAAATAAAAAAGTTTTAATTACAGGTTCAACTGGGGGAATAGGTGGAGCTCTAGTAGATAAGTTTGATGATTTAGGTGCTAATATAATTGCCACAGGAACAAATGAGAAAAAATTAATTAACCTTAAACAAAAATATACAAAAATTGAAACAGAAGTTTTTAAATTAGACCAACATGATAAAATTGAAAATTTTATTGAAAATATATCCAACAAATTAGATGGAATAGATGTTCTTATAAATAATGCCGGAATAACACTAGATAATATTTCTATTAGACTAACTGAAGAAAATTGGAAAAGAGTACTTGATATAAATCTTACTTCAACTTTTTTAATGTGTAAATTTGCAATAAAAAAGATGCTAAAAAAAAAATATGGAAAAATTATAAATATTACTTCTATAGTAGGTCATACTGGAAATTTAGGGCAAACAAATTATGCTGCTTCAAAAGCTGGAATAATAGCTTTTTCAAAAAGTTTAGCTTTAGAGTATGCTAAAAAAAACATCAATATTAATTGTGTTTCGCCTGGTTTTATTAAAACTGAAATGACAGACAAAATAAACGATGATTTTAAAAAAATACTTATTAGCAAAATACCGTCCGGAGATTTAGGAACAGGGGAAGATGTTTCTAATTGCGTAGCATTTTTAGCATCTGATTTAGCTAAATATATTAACGGTGAAACAATACATGTTAATGGTGGAATGTATATGGCTTGACAATTCTAATTAATAATCTATTAAGAATTATAAATATTAGAAAGGATTTCCATGTCAGAAGATATAAAAAATAAAATAAAAAAAATCGTAGCAGATCATCTAGGTATAGAAGAAGACAAAGTAACTGAGGAAGCGAGTTTTATAGATGATTTAGGCGCCGATAGTTTAGATACTGTAGAATTAGTGATGGCTTTTGAGGAGGAGTTTGGTTCAGAAATATCAGATAGCGAGGCTGAAAAAATTCTTACCGTAGGTGATGCTATAAAGTTTATTGAGAGTAAAAGCAGTTAATACAGTCAGTTAATTGTTTTTATGACCCGTAAAGGGAAAAATTTATTAATCATTCTATCCTCTCCATCCGGAGTAGGCAAAACAACTTTGACGAAGAAAATTCAACAAAAATATAAATCGTTTAAAATTTCAGTATCACACACAACCAGACCCCCAAGATCAAACGAGATTGATGGTATTGATTATCATTTTGTATCAAAAAAAAAATTTGAAGATTTAATAAAAAAAGATAGCTTTTACGAATATGCTAAAATTTTCGGAAATTATTATGGAACTCTTAAAAAAAATGTAGATAACACTCTACAGTCTAATAATATTTTATTTGATATTGATTGGCAAGGAACTAAGCAGTTATCCAGATTTAACAACCTTGATTTAATAAAAATATATTTAATTGCAGATAATAAGTCTGAACTTAAAAAAAGATTGGTAAAAAGAAATCAAAATACAAAACAAGAGATAAATAAAAGATTTAACTCATTCGAAGAAGACGTTAAACATTGGAAAGATTATGACTATATAATTATAAATAAAAATTTAGAGATATGCTTTAAACAGATTGAAAAAGTAATATTTAATGAAAAAAATCAAACTTTATTTCTCTCAAACAATTGAGTTATTTTATAATACACTTCAGGACTTAATTCGGTAGGTCTTGAACTTAAATTTATACCTCTAATCTTTTTAATTTCTTTATCACTTAATATTTTTCTGATATTTTTATTTATCATTTTCCTTTTATTTGAAAAAAAAATATTTGTTACTCTCTCTAGATTTTCAATATTCTTTATACTAGAAAATACTTTTTTTGGCTTAAAGTGAATAACTAATGAATTAATCTTAGGTTTTGGAGAAAAACAATTTGGTGAGACAGAAAGTTTTTGAATGTACTTTAGTCTATAATTTGCAAGAATTGAAATCCTATTATAATTTGTAGTTAGATATTTTCCAATAATTTTTTCTCCCAATTCTTTTTGAAACATAAATATCAAGTCATTAAAATTTGGAGGCCAAATTTTAAACTTTATAAATTTGACTAAAATTTGAGATGAAATATTATATGGAAGATTTCCAAAAACTATAAAGTTATTTTCCTTTAATTTTTCAAAATCGAATTTTAGAACATCATTATTATAAATTTTAATGGTATCATCATTAGCGTAAGTAAGTTTTAAATTTGTAGCTAAATCTTCATCTTTCTCGATTAATATCAATGATTTTGGTTTTTTCTTAATTAATTCCTTAGTTAACGCGCCTTTACCTGGACCAATTTCAATTATATTTTTACCTTTTATTTCTACAAAGTTTAGAATTTTTTTAACAATATTGGGGTCAATTAAAAAATTTTGACCTAGTGATTTTTTTGCAAAACTCATTTTCCAAATTTATTTACTATGTTTATACATTCGACTAAACTTTTGAAATTAGCTTTATTTTGACCAACTAGGTCGATTGCAGTTCCATGGTCAGGAGACGCTCTTAGATATTTTAATCCCAATGTAATATTAATAGCATCAAATTTAAAAATAGTTTTGAATGGACCTATTACCTGATCATGGTACATACCAATAACTACATCAAAATTTTTATAATTATAAATAAAAGCTGTGTCAGCAGGGTGAGGTCCTGATATAATCATTTTCTTTTTCTTTAAACTTTTTATAGCTGGAATAATAGTTTTGATTTCTTTTGACTCTTTTCTAAATTCAGCATTATGTGGGTTTAATCCTAAAACTAAAATTTTTGGTAATCGTCCATACTTTTTTTTATACCAAAAATTTATCGTCTCTATTTTTTTTATAATTTTAATTTTAGTCAACTGACTATTTACATCTTTAATATCTACATGTGTGGTTATTGGACTTACTGCAAATTTATTATTAAATAGCAGCATTGACTCTGAATTTTCTTTAATTTTACATTTTTTCGCTAAAAACTCTGTAACTCCTATCTTTTTTTTATTGAGTAAATTTTTTCCTATAGGGCAATTAATCAAGCCAATAGTATTTTTTTTAAGAGCTAAATTATGAGCTAAATTAAGACTTTTTATTATAAATTTTGATCTTTCTTTTTCAGATACATTAAACGGATCTTTAAAATTTAATTTTACATCAATTATATTTAGTTTGTTTACTTCAATATTTTCATCAAAGTTTTTAATTATATTTAACTTTAAATTATATTTAAGATTTCTAAATTGCTCTTTAATTAAATTAAAATTTGAAATTAAAATAATTTTTTTTCTAAGACCTTTTCTAATTCTTTTGAAAGATTTAAATATAATTTCTGAATTAATACTATTTGGATCACCACTTACTAAGATAATTTTTTTCATTGGTATTCAATAAGACTATTATTTTTTAACTTTGATAAATGACTTTTTGAATATAGATTGTATAAGTCATTCGTTTTTTTATTCTTAATTTTTATTTTTAATTCTGCCTCGTTAAGATCTACTGGATTTGTCTCTCTTTTTTTTTCTAGTAAAAGAAACAAGGCAGTATCATTAATAATAACTGGCTCAGAAACACTACCAATCGATAATTTTGATACAATTTCGTAGATTTGATTGCTTAATGAAGTTGAATTAACCCAACCAAGCGACCCTTTGTTATTTGATGTATCTGAAACACTATATTTAAGAGCAGTTTTCTCAAACCCATTTTCAAGAATTTCTTTTTTGACATTAGATATCAAATACTTATCAGAGGTGTCATTTTTTAAAAAGATTTCTATTTCAGACAGCTTGAATTCTTGAATTTTTTTTTGATTTTTTACTATTTTTAAGACTTCATTATTTAGAAAGTTTTCGTCTATATTAATTCTATCTGAGTAAATCCTGTAAATTAATTTCTGCCATTTTAGCTTTGTTTTAACTTCTTCTAAAAATAAACTATAATCTAAATTATTATCAAAAAACATTTTTTTAAACTTTTTGATATCATTAGATGAAATAGAATTTAAATACTGATTAATTTGCAAGTTGTCATCTTCGATTTTATACTTGGTCAGTTCTTTTAATATTAATTTTTGATCTATCAAACTGCTTACTGATTGTTTTTTAAAATTATCAATATTAGATTGGTTAATTTCTTTTCCAGAAAGCACAATGGATGTTAATATCTTGTTTCTAATTTCATAATTAGTTATAATTTGATTTTCAACTTTTATGGCAATATTATTTTTAATAATTCCGTATAAATTACTTGTGAAGTTATAATACAAAATTAGACTAGTAATTAAAAATAACTTTATTAATCTCATTGATTAAATGAAGGAGAATTTAAGCCTCCGAATGAAGAAAGTGTAATTTTAAACATTAAAGAATTTTCAGGTTCTAACTCAGAGTCAGTATAGAATTCTCTTCTGTATACTAAGCCAGCTCTTAAACAATCATTTAAGTATTCATAACTTAAATTATAAAATTCAGAGGAATCACTTACTAAATTTCTTTTAGTTTCAAATGAGAAAATTCCATTTTGACCTCTTTTATAATCTAATTTCGTTTTAAAATATTCCTGATCTCCAATATGTTTATTTTCTTGCAGGTAGCTAAAGTCCATGCTCAACTTATTAAAATTCATATTAGTAGCAATTTCATTATAGTTAAAACTATTATAATTTTGATCAATAGCAAAATTATAACTTAATTGAACTTTATCGTTAACCTCGTAGTTTGCAGACCCAACTAAATCAGATAATTTCTCGTCCAAGCTAGATTTAGTGGGCATATTGTGTCTTTCTAGTTCATTTATTACTTGAGCAATTGAAAAATCAAAATCATTATTTTTTCTATTAACTTTATAATCGAAACCAACAGTTGCGCTAGATCCAGTTTCAAAGTTATTTATATTATCCAATCTATTCATGCTAAAAGCTTTGACAGGATCTAATCTTGAGCCATCAATTTCTTTTCTCATTTTGCCTGGTGAAACTCTAAGCAACAGTTTAGGTTTAAGTGAGTAATCTGTTTCATTAACTTTCTTTTCTAATTCTAACTCACTAAAATAACCAAAGGCACCAAATAATTCTTGTGTAGTATTATTTTTGTAAATATCTACATTTTTAGTCTCGTAATTAATATTTTTAAAGCTTGCTAATAATTTACCTCGTATGCCATTGTCAAAACTTTTCTTTTTAAAATCCCAACTAAGATCATTAACTAAAAAGTTTGTATACTTGTTTGTATCATATTTATGTACTTTATAATTTGTTTGTAGATCAATATTTCCAATTTTATTATTGTTTATTAGATTTTTATCAAAAACTATTTCAGGATAAATATATTCATATTTATCATTGTAATTACTTTTTAATGTTTCATATATACTAGCATTTAACCCAAAAAAAACTTTCTCTCCTTCGTGAGTAAAATCGATTGAATTTTCAAGATTATTGACATTATAATCAACTAAATTGGATTTTATTTTGTAGAGTTTTAAATATTTATCATTTGAGACGTTTTGCGCAGAAATACTAAAAGTGTTGTTAGAATTATTAAAAATATTAAAATTATTTACATACTTCAAAAAAAGATGAGATTTATCTCCCTTCTTTTTCTTTGAGCTACTTTTTTGATATCCTTTTGTATAACCAAAATCAGTTTTGAGGTTAGAATTTTTAAATGCCTGGTGATATTCTGCAAAAAACAATGGATTATTACTAGCTAGTATTTTATTAGTTAATGTAAAGTTTTTATCATTATTTAAAGCCCAAAAATATGGAATTGAGACTCCCGGGCCTAAGTTTTTACTGTCCGAAAAAGAAGGAGGCAAAAATCCTGAACGTCTGTCGACTGATGGATCAGGATGAGATAATTTTGGAAAATAAAAAATAGGTATATCATAAACTTTTATTAAAGCATTATCGTAATAAATTGTTTTCTTTTTATTATCATGCAACATTTCTTTTGCTTGAATTGTCCATGGGGGGCATTTGTCATTTTCTCTATAATTACACAAAGTGAAAATACTTTTTTTAAAAGAACTTATTTCTTCTTTTCTACTTAAGGAATTTGCAAATATTCTTGGCTTATTTCTTTTATCTATCTTAAAATCTTCATTATTTAAATATGATTTAATGTCAGTTCCAAGAATTTGTTTTTTTTCAGTATCTATATATATTTGTGAAAATTCATATAAATTATCAACTTTATCAATTATCTTAATATAACCTATGGATTTAAAAATATTGCTTGAAGTGTCATACTCAAAATTTTCTAAGTAGATTTTATTTCCCTCATTATCTATTAATAAAGCACTCTCTTCAGATTTAATAAATTTTTTATCTCCATTAAGATAAATATCTTTACCACTTATACTATATCCATTATCAGTTATTATTTGCGTTTCTCCTGTTGTTTCTAATATTTGAGTATTTTGATTATACTCAGCTATACTAGCTTTAACTTTGTTATTTTTTTTATCAGTAGCTACAATATTATCTTTTAAAAGTATTAAACCGCTAGATTTATTGTATTCAGCAAAATTACTTTCTATGGTCTCTTTTTTTTCAGTAGTAATTAAAACATTATTTTTAAAAATTGATATATTTTTTTTTTTATCAATTGATATGATCTCTGACTCAATGTTTAATTCTTCAGCTAATAATGTATTAATAAAACAAACTAAAAAACTAATTAAAAATACAAGTATTTTATTTTTCATTGATTTGCAAAACTCCCATAAAAGTAAAAAAACTTAATGCTATGATAGGAGACCAAATAGATAAAATCAAAGGTATCCTATCAGTTTGACCTAGAGCTAAAGATAGATCTTTAAGATAAAAAATAAAAACTGTAACCATTAAGCCAACTACTAAAAATTTTAAATTATCAGACCTTTTTAAGGTATTAAAAGTTAATATCGATGCAATTCCAGTCATTAAAAAAAGAAATAAAGGTAATGTTAATAAAGTATGGAGACTTTGATTTAAAAAATTTTTATTATATCCATTTTCAATTAATTTATCAAAATTAAAAACCAGATCTATAAATGACATAGTATTAAAATTTTTAAAAAGATTATTAATTTTTTTATAATTATATATCGAACTTAACTGATATTCTTTATATTCATCTTTTTCAAATATTTGATTATTAGATTTAAAAATAATTACATCGTTTAAAACCCAATTATTATTTTGAATATTCGCTTTTTTTGAAATAATTTTTTCTATCAAATCATATTCTTGGTTAAGATGAAAAATCTTGACATCAATTAAATTATAACCGTCAGGTTTCGTTGCAGATATAATTCTAAATTTATTTTCAAGATTTTCTCTTATCCAAAGTCCATTTTTATTAAAAGTAATTAGATGATCTATATCACGTGCATAACTTGATTTTGTTTTTTCATAATATTTTGATAGAGAGGAGGTTATTGGATTTACAGCAAATAAAACAAAGATACCAAAAAAAAATGAGACAAAAGCTAAAATAAAAAATATCTTTAAATTTGAAAAACCAAAAACTTTTAATGTTAGCAAGTCCTTATTGTTTCTTATTTTTAACATGAACCACATACTAGAGATGAAAATGATAAATGGTAATAATTTTATAATCATACTAGGAATAAGAATACTAGTGAGAGCTAATGGTAAAAATGCATCGGCATTAGTATTTTTGAAAAATTCTATTTCTTCAAATAAATTTAAAATAACTCCAAAACAATAAAAAATTCCAATTACAAGCAATATTGTTTTAAAAAAATTTTTTATTAGATAATTATATAAAACATTGTTCATAAAGAAGACTCTTGAGAAAAGTTATA
>Ga0181585_10001685_pt1 | contig 19534 bp, 11 predicted proteins | sample 071ome_29_FD_132469 | JGI IMG/M metagenome (GOLD analysis project Ga0181585, IMG submission 132469) | Coastal salt marsh microbial communities from the Groves Creek Marsh, Skidaway Island, Georgia - 071407BT metaG (megahit assembly) | ecosystem: Environmental > Aquatic > Marine > Intertidal...
AGGGATCGAAAGCAGGTCAGGTTCGGGTAGGGGTAGGAAGTAAAAAAAGTAGTAAGAAGTAAAAAAAGTAGTAAGAAGAGAAAAAAAAGAGCAAAAAAAAGGTAGTAATATGTCGCAAGAACAAGCACAGCAAACACTAAGATCGTGGATGGAGTCAAACAGGGAGGAATTAAGTAGGAAGGGGATGTCAGAGGCGTTGAAGGAGTATCGTGCAGAGTATAGGGCAACGATAGGTTACAAGCGTCGCACACAAGGCACAAAGATAACGGGTAAGGGGGCAGAGAAGGCGGAAAGTTTTTCCTCGTATTTTTCGGAATACATGGAAGGGGGTGAACTGAAGGGGGAGGTTCCGAAGTCGGTAAGGTCGAAGTACACAAATTGGTTAAATTTCATGTACAAGGAGAAGACAAGGGGTGGTAAGAAGGTATCACCATGTTATGAGACGGACAAGGAATGCTATGACCGTTTGATAGAGTTGGGTTATTTCAAGGAGTTAAATACGGTAGAGAAGTGCAAGGCACGAGCAGAAGAAGAGAAGAAAAAACCGAAGAGAAAGGCAGGTAGGAAGCCCTTATCAGATGAAGAGAAGGCGGAGAGAGCAAAAAAGAAAGCCGAGGAAAAGGAGAGAAGGGCTAACGAAAAGGCTCTCAAAAAACAAAAATCTGATGAGGAAAAAGCACGTAAAAAACAAGAGGCAAAAGAAGCTAAAAAGGCTAAGAAAGCTCTCGAGAAAGAAGAGAAAAAGAAACCCAAAAAGCCTAAGAAGACTAAGAAATCTAAAACTAAATCCACCAAAAAAAAGAAAAAGGTGTCGAAGAACCCCGAAACCGCCGATGTTAACGGTACTCTCGACCAAGAAGAGTATGAACTCGAAAAACAAAAGGATGAACTCGACCAAAAATTTATCGAACAGGCTCAGGATGACGAAGACAAATTTGATTACGATGATTCTGAAAGCGAGGCTGAAGACCTCGATGATGCCGAATTGGAACAACTTAAACAACGCCTTAAAAATAACGATGAAAGCGTGTCTAGTGAAGACGAAGAAGAATCCGAAGATGAATCCGCCGAAGAAGAGTCCGATGAAGAATAAATATAATTACCATTAAAGATTTAATTTAATTTTACTTTATTAACACACTAAATAACACCCTTTTTTTACACCCCTTTACACCACCATTACACTTTTTTACAACATCGTACACCCCATTACACTTTTTTTACACCTCTTTACATCTCAGTACACTTTTTTTACATTTTTAGAGCCCCCTTACAAAAATTTACTAGATGACACTATTGCATCTAGCAAATTGTACAAAATTACATTGGTACTTTGCGTACACACTAGATGGTACACTGATATCTACCGCCATTATACACCCTATTACACACACTGAAAGAGTTGTTACAGAAGGTGGAGAGAGTGGAGAGAGTTTGAGGTGGGGAGATTAATTATACCGTTATATACGGGGTATATTCGTCACCGGCTTCTACGATTCGTCACCGGTTTCTCACTTCCCTATAAATACAATACATTTAGTACTAGATGCGACACTATAAAGTATTTTCTCTCCACTTCTTTTATTTATATTCTTCTCTCCACCTTTTATTTATATTCTTCTCTCCACCTTTTATTTATATTTATTCTTTATCAGATAATGAGATGCGTAAATCTCGACACCCTTTTCATTAAATTTAGAAAAGACATGTTAGAATTGAATTTAGACTTTTATATTTAGACAATTTGAGGTAAAGAAAACAAAAAAAAAATAAATCTTTGGATAATGTATAAAGAATGTCAGAAGCAGCAGCAGCAGCAGAAGCAGCAGCAGCAACCAAAATACAAGCAGCATTTAGAGGAAAGTCCGCCCGAGACAAATACAAACGCGCTGCTGAGAAAAGTTATACAACAAGTATTTATGGGAACGACGTAGCTAATGCCATTGCTAGAGAAAAAGAGTTTATTCGGGAGGAAAGGGCAAAATGGAAAATCAAACCCCACTCGGGGGAAAGTCAAGAGGTCAACCCCATTAAAGCAGAAAATAGAAATAATCAGTTCGTAGGAAAACTGAAAGAAGACCCAACAAAGGAAACTGACAAAGAGGTAGGAAAAATGAGTGACACGCAGTACACAGAATACCGGATGCTTTTGCACAAATGGGCGGAAGAGCAGGGAAAGGTGGGGGAGCCAATCTACGACTCGTTAGAAGCAAAAAAAAAAGCAGAAACAACAGAAACACAAGGCGGAAGACGCAAAAGAACCAGACGTAAACGTAAACAAAGACGTAAACGTAAACAAACCAAACGTAAACAAAGACGTAAACAAAGCAAACGTAAACAAAGCAAACGTAAATCCAAACGCAAACGTAAACAAACCAAACGTAAACAAAGACGTAAACAAAGCAAACGTAAACAAAGCAAACGTAAACAAAGACGTAAACAAACCAAACGTAAACAAAGCAAACGCAAACGTAAACAAAGTAGAAGAAGACGCCGTTAACTCCATTTTGTAATTCTCGTGTAACGAGAATTACAAAATAGAATATCAAATCGAAATTGTAAATTAATTACAAACAGTTAATCATATCAGGTCAGAATAAACATCAACAGAAGCAGTAATACAGTAAATATGTCGACGTATCAGCAACTGGCAACACAGGAGCCAATAGCGACACAGGAGCCAATAGTAAAACAAGAATTACCTTATGGTACAATGATGGATGACGAGGACATCGTGATCGGAGAATACCGCGTGAAGTGGGGCACAATAAGAGATGTATTGGACGAAAAAGGATTAGCACACACGGACGAAAACGTAATCGGAATAATGTTGCATGCAATCATGGCACGCGCAAACAGAGACTAACGGTAATATTATAAATTAATAAATAACGGTAATTTATAACATTAAAAATTATTTTTTATTAGATGGTAAAAAATTAAAGCAATGGGGCAACCAAAAAGACAACTGCTAAAGCACCGACCAATTGGGCACCGATTTTCATGAAGGTATCTTCGACGGATGAACCGCGTTTGGCAAAGTGAGCCATGAGGGTAACGGCGGGATTAAAGTGTCCCCCGGAAACCTTACCGAACAAGAAAATCATAACCATTAAAGCAGAACCAATGGCAATGGGTGCTAAAGGATTACTAGCCTTGATGGCGGTAGCATAGATGACGGAAAGAAAAACGGCAGTGCCGAGCATTTCAGCGATAAGAACATTCATACGCATTATATATTAGAATACGAAAATATAACAAGGAGGGGCTTCATTCAAAACAATTCAAAATTTTTGGCATGCCTGCCTTTTTTTAAAAGGCGGCAGAAATCGAATTAAATCTTTTGGCATACCTTGAACTTTTAAAAAAAGTTCATTCAAAACAATTAAACTCTTTTGCCCGACGGTTTTACAACTTTGATTTTCAATCAAAGTTGAGAAAAAAGTCAGAATGGCGAATCGCAGAATATATATACCAATACACGGCTATGTCGATATCACACCATTGATGCAGTCAATCATTGATACTCCCGAATTTCAACGTCTCCGCAGTCTCAAACAACTCGGCGCCGCACATTACGTTTTTCCCAGTGCCACTCACACCCGTTTCGAACATAGCGTCGGCGTGTCTCATTTGGCACGAAGAATGGGCAAAGTATTACAAGAATCGCAACCTCACCTCAAAATAAATGACAGACTAATCGAGCTGTGGGGCATCGCAGGTCTAATACATGATTTGGGACACGGTCCTTACAGTCATCTATATGACGACTATTTAATCGGGGAAGACGAACCCAAACACGAAAAGCGGGGAATACAAATATTCTCACAAATGATAAAAAAATATAAATTAAACGTGACAGTACCCGAACAAGCATTAATAATGTCAATGGTAGAACCCAACGAGAACGAGAAATACAAATGGCAATTTCAGATCGTAGCAAACAAACTGAATCAGATAGACGTGGACAAAATCGACTATATTCAGAGGGATTGTTACCACGTGGGTCTAAAATGTGGTGGAGATTATACACGTATAATAGATGACGTGAGAGTAAAGAAAGCGGAAATAAATGGTAAGATGGAAAGTATATTGAGTTGGCCATCGAAAATAAACTTTGAAATCTTTTCCCTATTTGCCACACGTTATCGTCTACACAAACAAATATATAACCATCACACAATCAAGGCATACGAACTATTATTAATTCCCTTGTTGACAAATTTAATGTCACAAGAAAAAATAAATCCCAATGATTTGACTGATGATATAGTCTTGTACAAAGCCAAAGAAAGGACGCGAAATGTTGTAAATTTCAAAGACAAAGAAACACATGAATACTATAAGAAAATAGTGGAAAGAATAGAAATGCGATACCTTCCGAAATTATTGGAAGAAAAGGTGATGAAATATTGTCAAACCAAAGAAAAATCTGAAAAATGGTTTCGAGATGCGGAATCCAAACACGGACATTTATCAGAAACACACCAACAAAAGAAAACAAAAACAATAATAGGTTTTGCATCAGAGTATACGCCGAACCCACTGGAAAATGTCTATTACTTCGACAAAACTTTAAAACCAGGACACAGTAAAAAAATGTCTCCAGATTCCCAAAGTTTTATGATAACAACAGTATGCAAGGAAATAATTTTACGACTCTATCAAATGTGAGCCGATGAAGATGAGTTTGCAAAATAAATATTATTATAGTATGGATTTTGATAACTATAATTCATTTTTTCATTATCACTGGATAAATCGATGACACCCCGGCAATTCGGACACGTTGATTTGATACCCTTTTTAATTAGCCATGGCAATATACATTTCAGATGAAACGAATGTTCGCATTTCAAAACACATTTGTCCCCGTTTTCAATATTTTCAAAACAAATACTACAAGTGGATTCAAGAAATTCTTTTGTGTTGGCACCAACACACTTGGCACCAACACAATTGGCACCTTGAGACGTTTCTTTTCCTACGTCTTCATCATGATTATTACTCGACGACTCTTTTCCTTCAGGAACTGAGTTCATATCTTCAATATCTTCAAAATCTCCCATTTCTTCTCTCTGGGTATTTATAATTCCTAACATTTTTTCATATACAGCACAATTATCAGATTGGCATCTGTACCAATTAAGATTTGTATTTTCCGCAAACCGAATATTAGCCATAGACCAATCATTATATAATTGTTTGAAGACGTCAGTAATTTCACCCAAAGTTAGCGAAGAAAGGTCAAAGAGTTTTTGATCGCCAAGTAAATTTTGCCATTTTTTATACGCATTGTCAAATTTCAAATTTTTGATAGAAGCCCAATCCATAGCACTAAGACCAAGTAATTTTCGGTCGGTATCTGTCAATAAAGGGTAACCGTTTCTGTTGCTAATATTTTCCGCACTAACGGTAATTTCGGCACTAACGGTATCAACCGTCGAAGTCCTCAGTTCATGGGGATTTTCATATCGGGTAATTCTTTTTATATTTTCGCCCATGGAACATTTAATAGCCATGACACTTGGCTTTCGCCAATAAAGATCTCCTTCTTTCCAAAGTTCTTCTTGTAATAACTTATAATATTTATCACCATCATTAGACTCTCGATGGAAAGTCCAAAACCTATTTTTACCGTTTTTTCGTCCAAAATGCCATTTGCAAACGGAATGTGAATCATCAGGGTAACGGACAATTCCTTCACCATTCAAATAACCATTGACCCATGTTCCGTACAACTCAATGTATTTTCCCACATAATATCCTTCGGTAATGGGAATACATAGAGTACCTTTACCATGCGGTAAAAACTCATAATGATCAATATAACCCTCATAATAAATACCGTTGATATAACTTAATTTCATACAGTGTACCATATTCCCCGCGGGACAATCAACAAAAGTACCGCGTCCAACCTTACCTATCGCTCCAGGTATATCCCAGTAAGGCAAATCGCACATACCATCTTCATTTCTTCTTACACAAAACTGTGTTTTGACGAGTTTAAGTCGAGACGAAAGAGAATATGAAGAAGACGGAGCAAAAGAAGCCATTAAATGTAAATAGTGTGTTACAGTATGTTGTAATGATTACACAGTAATAATCGATGAATAATGAAATATTATGGAAGAAATAAAAAATCGATTTATCTCGTAAAAAATAATTTTTAATTTTCTAAAAAGAAACAAATAGAATAAAAATGGAAAACGCGTCAATAGAATATCAAAATCCAGAAAATATAACACAAGAAAGAACACAAGAACCCTGGAAGATATATTTGGATGAATTATCCGGTTATCATTATTATTACAATGAGTTAACGGGTGAAACATTTTGGATTGAAAACGAAAATACAACCAAACCAGATAATTCCAAAGTAACAATGAAAAGGAATAATAATTTTAATAGTATATCTCTGATAAATCCATGTGAACATAAGGAGAGCATGGAGGACACGATTAATCGTTTGGTACCAGAAAGAATAACCCGTAAAAATAGATTCGCGGAGTTAAATCCTAAAATATTGAGTAGGAAGCATGAAGAGCAAAGAATTGAATCAGAAACCCAAAAAAAAGACCATCAAAGTCAAACTCTCACGAGGGGGAAAACTTTAGGAAAATATGAAATGATGAATTTGGAAGATTTTGATCCAATTCCGAAGGGTTCAATTTCCGATTCTGACACCGTTAATGATTTTTTAGAGGAAATCATTTCAAAACCCAACAAAAAAGAAGAAATATTGGAAAAATCAGAAGTATTATCGAAAAAAAAGGAAAACGGTGTCAACAACGAAGATATTTTAATGGAAATATTTGGACAATTGGCAGAAGTGAAGAGTGTATTAGAGAAAAATAACAAAGCATTAACACCAACAAAAGCATTAACACCAACAAAAGCATTAACACCAACAAAGGCATTAGAAGAAGATAATGAAATAATTGAAAACCAAAGAAAGGAAAAAATGTACAAAGATTATAAAAAGAAACAAGAGATGCAAAGATTACAAGAATATAGTCGTATATTGGATGATTATGAAGCCGAACCGAATAAATTGGATATAATCGCGGGGCAAAGTTCAAATAGATTACGAAAACAAGAGGCGATATCACCAATAAAGAATATTAAAAATTATCAAGTTCCAACAGTCGAAGAAATACCAGAAAAATTCTTAGACGATGAAATAAAAAGATACGAAGGATATTTATTGGGTCATATATCAATATTGGTAACAAGTAAGAAAGTATTTAAGAAGTGGTCAAAGAGATTTTTCACATTTAAGGAAAGTAAACTAAAACTATGGAAAAACAAAACAAATTATGACTACGGATATCCGCCGAATCAGACGATTTCGATGAAGAATATAAAAGTCGTGACAGACTTAAGAAAAAACACTTATGATACCAAGAATACAAAAAAAACGAAAAACAATGTTTTGGATAATACGAAATATTGTTTTGAACTAATAAGTTGTAAGAATGGAGATAGTAACAATAGACAAACAGGTAAGAGTTCAAAAGACTCTTCCGAATACAAAATATCATTGGTTCTATCAAGCGAGGACAAGCGATGTTTTCAAGAATTAAACAATGATTTTAAGATGGTGACACTATTTAACTGTGAACATTAGGGTTTTCCAGCATTTCCATATGGATTACTATCAATTTTTTTCAATTCATCTTCGATGATATATTTATAGTAGATATATCCTCCTACGGCGAAAAACAGGCAAGAAATTCCCAGACTTAATCCGAAACCATAAGCACTTAGAGCATAACATAAAAACACAAATGTAATCCAAAGTGGCGAACCAATGATAGTATTATAAGCTAAATCTTCTATTCCTTTTTTACCACTGTTGTAATAAGAAATAACGTAGAGATAGATGAAAGTAAAAGGGACACTACCGTGAATGAAACCAGCGATAGAGGGTGACATAAATTTTGCAACGGTACTAACGAAGGCGATTACCAAAGACCCATAAAGGAAGTGTTTCAAATAATATTTCCCTATATTTCCAAAAGTGAACCATTTTTCAAATTCGGGTGATAATTTTAAATGTCCGATATCGAAAATACCGTTAAAATGCATAACTTATAATAGGTGGTTATAATAAAACAAGTAAGATGCCAACAAATAATATATGTAATTCATGCTTAGACAAAATAAAAAGTAAAATATGGTCAATTAGTAGAAAAGATTCCAGTGGGAAATCAGAATTCACGACACTTCCGGAATTAGATTTAAGTAAAGAGAAAATCTTTACGTATAAATATCCCCAAAGTGACAAAAAGAAATATTATGGATATTATGACGGACAGGAGTTATACATTTAAACTAATTTTAAACTAATTTTAAACAAATTTTAAACTAATTTTAAACTAATTTTCATTAAAATTTAAGAAATAACACAGCATCCATTACCATCGTTATTTCTGTTTCGATACCTATATTCTTCGTGTACCCAAATACGTCTTTGATCCCTAGAGCCATTAGTTCTACCTCTCCTACCTCTCCTACCTCTCCTTACTCTCCTTTCTCTCCTTACTCTACTTACTGTCCTTTCTCTCCTTTCTCTCCTTTCTCTCCTTACTCTACTTACTGTCCTATATCTCCTTTCTACGCTTTGTTCATCTTCATCCACATCGTCAACATCATCGTCAACATCATCGTCAACATCATCGTCAACATCATCAACATCATCGTCAACATCATCGTCAACATCATCAACATCATCATCTCCGACACTTTCGTAAATTAAATCATTATTTTGATTAATATTTTGCAAATAACGATCTAAATATTCAATTTCATCAACAAAGTTCAAATTTCCAACAATATCCGAAGTGTTGAGATTTGGTATATCAACGGTGGTAAAGGGTTCTTCGCCCAAATCCAAATCAGTTAATACCAAATCACTTTCAATACAGTCAACATTTGAAATATTACAATGATTCAAATATGTTTTAACCAGACAATTTTTATTCGTACACATAATACATTTAATTTGTTTATTGGCTGACGGAGATTTTTTATATTCACTGACCCATAATTTATAGCACTCGCTATGATAATGGTTTTGGCAAATATTACAACTAATGAAGTAATTAGTTTTGTCCGATATATTCGTATCGCGACACTTATCTTCTTTATTTTTGATAACATTTTCTTTATTTTCTTCAGAACATGAAATGGTATCAAAACAAATTTGACATTCCATAAATATATATTGTGTGGTTTTTCTTTTTATGAAATTTTTATTACGTGAAACAAATATAAGAATGAAATTCAAACTAAAGTTATAAATAAAAAATTAAGAAATACAACATTCATTTTCACTGTAAAGATTACGGAAATTACTATCATCGATATTATTACTAGAACCCGGTCCAGTAATACCTTCAATGTCTATAATGGTATTTGTAATATTAACGTTTTCGAACTGTGCGTTTTGGAAATTGAAATTATCGAGCACACTGTTACTTAAATTAACGTTGGATAGATTAAGTTCTGAGAAGTCAATGCCTGACAAATCGAGACCTCCTAAATCAATACCAGCCAAAGAAGCACCACCCAAATCAACACCCCCGAGATTAACACCTGGTCCCAGAATATATCCTTTTACAACGATATAAGTACCGCCACCAGAACCAAAACCAATGATTTGTTGTCCGAAATCATATTCGGGTATAATTCCCCTTGAAGATACTCTTCGTAAAGAAATACCCGACAAATCAGCACCAGTCAAATCGAGCCCCGACAAATCGACACCTTCAGTAATTAAACAACCATCATAAATGGCTACTTCCGACCTTAAATTGTTATCATCGCTACTTGAAAGAACTCTTACACCGCCCGATGTAAAAGCAGGAGCCCCCGTTTGTCCAACACTTTTGGAGGGAGTAATCGGATTATTAACCGAACTCTTCGCACCATACAAGTAAGCACCACTCAAATCGGCTCCAGTCAAATTGATACCTCGTAAATCTATATTCGAAATGTCAGCTGAACTAAGAACCATACCTCGTCCAATAAACCAACCGTTGTGTAGACGATAATCTCCAGCTAATTTCACACCCGAACCATCACGTGGTAAAATACCGCCAATACGACGATATTTCCCTGTTCCTTCATTGGCCAAACCAGACTTAGCACCAGTAAGATTGGCACCACTTAAATCAGCGGCAAACAAATCTATTCCGGACAAATCAACATTAGATAAATTAGGTATAGTACTACTTTGTGGAACAATGCTGACACCGCGCCCAATTAAAAAATCATTATGGAACACGACTTTATATACGTCATTATTAACCGACAAATTTTCAGTGCCAGTAGTATTACCCAGGCCATCAGATTTTAATCCCGATTTGGCACCATAGAAGAGAACATTGTTGAAAGAACATCCCGATAAATTCATACCCGACAAATCAATTCCAGACAAATCGGCGAGTCGTCCACCTGACACATCACTTAAATTTTGTTGTAAAGTCTCATTACCTCCCAAATAAATCGGTACACTTGAATCATTTCTTTGTCCCGAAATATTAACACCCGGTCCAACGAGGAAACCATTATAAATTTGAAAGCCAGTGTTTGTCAAGTCAACGCCATTACCATCATAAGGCGAAACTTTCCCCCAGTACAACTTGGTACCACTCACATCTTTTCCAGATTTGGCACCAGTGAGATTGGCATCTGATAAATCGGCACCCGACAAATTAACACCTGCAAAATTACCATGACCGATGTCAAATCCAGATAATTTAACCGTGGGTCCAATAATAGAACCTCGAGCAATGGCGTAACCTTTTGGTAATTTATTACCATCTTTGATAGTGTCAACATCAGTGTAAATCAAATTACCATTATCATCTTTCAAGTCGGAAGTTCTGAGATGAGTGACAATGGCACCACTAATATCAATGTTGGTAAAATGTTTTTCGCCGTGAGCATTAAAGGCAGGTCCAACATCTCCAAAAACAACACCTGACAAATCAATGTAAGGTGCAAAAATAATATAACTTCTTCCACCGCTATCATAAGTAGTAGTATTTTTACCATTCAATTTAATATTTATACCAGTCGACAAACATATTTTATCATTAACTCTTTTAATAATGTTATGTGTTTTGGCACGATAAAAGTTAGCACCAATTAAATCAAGAACACAATTAGCACCTCCTGTAGCATCGTCAATTCTAATACCTGTCAAGTCTTGTCCCGACAAATCGACACCTGGACCTAATAAAATACCCTTTCGTATCAATCTTTCATTATCAAGCGATGTATTGTTGTCGCTGTTTAAGCCTTTACTATAAAAATTTTGAAACGTGGCACCTTTTAAATCACACCCTCTTATATCAACGTTTTCAAAGCGTCCATTCGACAGATTACAATTAGTAAGTATAGAATTGGTAAGGTCGAATAGATTAGACCCAGAAGAACCGGAGATATCAATGTCAGTCAAATCGGCACCGCTCAAATCAACGCTGGGTCCAACAATAAATCCGTTATGAATGATATAACCAGGGGGCAACAAATCCAGTCGAGAAGAAGGATTACTCAAACGTCCTTTAACCATAAATAGATTGGAGCCCGTTAAATCAATACCTGAAATATCTCCTCCCGACAAATCAACGCCACTCATGTCTAAATTAGGTCCAACGAGAGACCCATTGATAAATCTATATTTACCGTTATCAATGGAAATACCGTTACCATCGCTAGGTATAACATTTCGGAAGCGAGCACCGTCTAGATTAATATTGCTTCCTAAAAAACTAGCACCAGACAAATCAACATTTTCGAATACTGTGTTAGTAAGAGTAGCGTGATTAAATACGGAATTTTTCATGTTCAAACGCTCAGACTCACCAGTACCGAGACCAAACTTAGTACCACTAATATCGGCATAATCAAGGTAAAGATACTCTAAACCCAAACCTACTATGCCACCATTTCCATGAAAATTGTTCCATGACAAATCACGAGACGACGGAAGTCTCATTTTTACACCCGATAAATCAACGTTCGCACCAATAATAATTCGTTGTGTGACATCATTGTCTGGAATATCAGAACTGAAATCTGGAATAAATAAATAATTATGAGGTAAAATAAGCTGGAAGGTAGATGCGAGAGGTCCAACTTTAAAGAAACTGTGTGTAATTTTGGGTCTATTATTATTTTCTGGATAGGAAGATAGAAAGGTGAAATGACTAATATCTTGATTGTATTCAAAATAACCTTCTATCATATTCAATTCTTTATCATTAATTAAAATATTTACATTTAACTGGTTTACTTCATCGTCAGAATCATAATTATTACCACTCATATTATATATTGATATTTGATTATAATTGAAAAATTTATAATCAAAGCATAAAAAGTATGAAATCAAGAAACATTATTTAATCAATAAACATTATTTAAATTTGTAGCAGTAAAGTTAGATGGTAAAGAGGGAGTTTTGCCAATATAATAAGCTGTAAATTTCTTATGTCCATCATCCAATACAATATTGCTTAAATCGCAACCATCTAAAAATGAAAAATCAAAAGTAATAAATTTTTGTTCAGAGTTAATACCACTGCTAGATATATCAATATTATTCAAGATTGAATTTTCAAAACGACAATATCTAAAATCAGTATTTCTTAAAGTGGCATGATTTAGATTAATTTCTGAAATATTAAACAAGAAGTCTCCAAGTTTAGTCATTTGATCGCCAGGTTTAATACCCAAATACGTATTAAAATAATTGACACCAGAAATATCGGCACCCGACAATTCTACACCTGGTCCAAAAATCAAGTATTTTCCACTATCTTTCCAGGATTCAATCAATTTAAAATTACCCGATAAGACAGTTCCTGATAAATCAGCGAAAATATCACCATAAGGATGAGCGGTTTTCACACGGTATAAATTTACGGAACTCAAATCAACATCTCTCAAATCAGCACCGCTCAAATCAGCACCGCTCAAATCAGCACCACTAAGGTCCACACCTTTCGCAATTAAGAAACCTTTTATAATTTTTATACCGCCGAGTACACCAGAACTACCTTCTCCGCCGACACCGCCAACAACAGCACCAAACGTAGAGCCACCGTCGGCAGGAGTTAAATTACCACTGCGTACTCCACGAATATTTACACCCGTCAAATCACTTCCACTTAAATTGGCACCACTAATATCGACACCACTCAAATCAACATTGACACCAACAATCATTTTATTACTGCGTGCCACACCTCCAATATTAATAGTTCCCGTGTTAGGCATTTCAACCATTTTATACGTTGAACCTGAACCAAAGTTGGGAGAACCCGAAAGGTAAGAGCTCGAGAAACCATTAAAAGTCGCATTAATCATTATAGTACCGTCTAAATCTACACCTTTGAAATTAGCACCCGACAAATCAACATTACGCATATTAGAGTTTCTCATGGAGAATACTATACCACTTGCATCATGACCTGTACTTGCCGTATCAAGTTGAAGTCCTTCGAAAGACACACCACTTAAGTCAACATCTGGACCGACTAATCTTCCATTGCGAAGAATATATTTTCCTCCCAAATCCACGTTACCGTTACCGATTTCAACACCAAAACCGTTATGATTGGCTAATCCATTTCCGAGAGTAAGTCCATTACTTTTTAATCCCAACAAATTGGAAGTAGAACTAATGCGAACGCCAGACAAGTCAACACCTGACAAGTCAACATTGGTGAGATTGGTCCCTGATAAATCGACACCTTCGAAAATATCTCCATCAAAAACGGAACCACTGAGATCTACACCAGGTCCAATGAGATTTCCACTGAGAATTTTGAATTTATTATCTAAGGTGACGCCAGAGCCATCCGTAGGCAGAATATTAGAGGACAAAAGATTGGAAAAATCGACATTTCCAACCAAGGTAGCGCCACTCAAATCAATACCCAAAATTTCCGAATTAGCAAAAGAAATATTATTGAGTGAAGCATCAACGAAAGACACGTTTTTGAATTTATTCCCACGAATATTATTGAGCTTTGCATTAGTAAAATCAATTCTGTCAAATTTAGCATTTGTAATAATAGCTCCACTTAAATCGGCACCTACAAGTATAGACCCGGTCAAATCAATGCCACTCAAATCATATCCTGCTAAGTTTTGTCCTGTCAAATTTATCCCAGGAGCTATCAATAAAGTTCCTAAGAATCGATAGAGTGTATTCAAATTATCAATGGAAAATTGATTGTAAGAAATATCACCCGACAGAATATTGTTTAACGTTAAGTCGTTACCATTAAGCAAAGCATTATGTAATTGTACACCTCGTAAATCAGCACCAGTGAGATTAGCATTGGTAAAAATGGCTCCCGACAAATCTAATCCCGACAAATCTTTTCCAGATAAGTTAGACCCTGACATGTCAACGGCAGGACCCAAAAAGAATCCATCTCTAACTTCATAACCAGGTTTCAATGTCACGCCAGATCCATCCGAAGGTATGATATTTCGCGATTTTATTCCGAATAAATGTTGATAGGTGATATTCTCACTCAAATCAACACCATTTAATGTAGTACCACTAAGGTCGACACCCTGCAAATTTATTGCTCCACGAAGTTCAACATTGGTCAAATTGGTATTATAAAAACGGAAACCCGACAAATCAACACCGAACAAAGTAGCTCCCGACAAGTCTTTTCCTTCGAAGATACCTTTTTCGGAAGCTCCGAAAATATTTTGTCCCGAGAGGTCAACTTCAGGTCCAACTAAAATTCCTTGTTCAACGAAGTATTTTGGTTTCAGTGTACCAATTCCTATGCCGTCGCTAGGAATTAATCCCGAACTTCGCACACGTCTGAAATTAATATTAGAACCCGATAAATCAGTACCAGTCAATTTAACATTTTGCAGAGTAGCCCCAGACAAATCAACGTTTGTCATATCTGCACCATTCAAAGAACAATCGCTAATAACGGTATTTTGTAAATTAGCACTTGTCATCGTGGCATTGGTCAAATCGGTATTACGAATAGTGGAGCCCGAGAGATTAGTACCCGAGAGATTTATTCCGCTGAGGTCAATGTTGGAAATATCTGAACTCGTCAAAACAGTACCACTAAGATTAGCTTCGCTACCGAGTAAATGTCCATTAACAGTCATTACGTCATCAAAAGTCTGTGTAGAAGGAACTAGGGAACTGGAAGAAAGTCCGAAAGTTTTGATACCCGCAAAAGAAACACCGCTAATATTACAATCACTCATTGAAACACCACTTAAATCAGCACTAACGAAAGAAGCATTATTGAAAGAGCAATCTGTAATGGTACTACCAGTCAAATCGGCACTGTTAAATGAAGCATCTACGAAAGAACAATTATTCAAGACGCTGTTAATAAGCGTAGCACCACTTAAATCAAATCCATCAAAATTGATATTTTGGAATCTGACACCGTTTATATTTTTTTCAGAAAAGTCTTTTGAAACGATGGATAAAAATTCCAAATCAATGAAATTCATGGAAGTTTGAGCATAAGATAAATTGTTTTCCGTGATATCTAAAACATTGAAAACTCTGGCAGATACATCAACCACTTCGGACAATACACCTTGATTATAAGTTCTGAATCTAACCGTTTGTACCTTTTTATTCACATCATTGTAATCTTCGGCACGTAAATAATTTCGTCCAATCTCTCCGGTAGAACCACTGGGTGTGGAACCTGAGAGGTCATAAGAGTATAGAAGAGGATAAGCTCCTGACACGTCCAAACCTTTTTCCAAAACAATTTCATCGAGATTGGATACTTTATTTCCAGAAGTGTTTAAGAATTCAATTTTATAGCCAGTGATATCTTGTTCCAAATTGTAAGAAGGTAAACCTAAGAAACGCAGTTGTATTACGGGTCCTTCGCTGTTATTATTGTAGACGAGATTGAGGGATACGTCAGCCGAATCAATTTTATAATTTGCTGAGACACCGGAATCAGTTAAGTCAACAAAATCAGTAATTTGTGCATTATGAGAAGTAGTATTATTGAAATATTCGTCAACATTATTATCAACTCCGTTGCTAGCAGCATTGTCGACCACAACGGCACACATAATATAAGAAGAATTACCGCAAATGTCAATATTCGAGAAGTGTATGGAATAATTATTGGAGAGTTCGTCGTTACTAACCGCCGAATTTCTGGAAACATCAAACTGACCGCCACCAGTCAAAGTATACGTTTTTTTACCTCCCGCTCCCGACAAATCAAGTATACTGAAAGAAATATCAGACACTACTGAATCACTAAGTGAAGATTTCACAACCTGACTACCGTCATAATAGCCTTCGTAGAAGCGGTAACCGCGGATAATACTTTCATTTTTATATCCGACCAGATTAAACGAAGCGTCTATTTTATTACTGGCAATATTTACATCAAGTGTGGAGAAGTTCAAACTTTCAACGTAAGGTTTTTTCCATTTCCAATTGAATGAAATATCGGCAGCAGCGACATTCTTAGCCATATCATAGAAACTATTACCGTTAAGGCGAATATATCTTTCGTTACCATCATCAATGTAACCATCGTTTTTAACAACGACACGTAACAGATTAAAAGAAGCATCATTAACAGCAGTGACCTCATTGGAGAAGCTACCGTGGAATAATTTGATATCATTTCCATTTATCGTGAGATGAGTATCCGAAAAGGAAATATCCGACACGACATCACCAATAAAAGAATTTCGTGAAATATCTTCGGAGAACTCAAAGTCAAACTCAATATATTCGGAAGCCGTGACAAAATTACCACTAGAGGCTGGTTCTTCCACGAAGTATTCGTTGAGTTTATCAGCTGAGAAAGAAGCATGTGGTCGCACAGAATCGTAAATCCAATTTACCGATATATCGCCAATAACTCTAGTGTTACCGGCATTGTCAGAAATATCCTTCTCCGAATCGAGTTGTACCGAACAAGGACCATTTGCTAACGGTATAAAAGTACCGTTAAAGGTATAAGTACCATTTTGACCCAGAGCGTTTTGCACCACGGTCTTTGTATAACCCGATGAATTGACTACACAGTTAGAGAGATTGAGTAGAGAAGAAAATTCATTAATGGTGTCAGGGAAATGAATACCCGAATGAAGATCGACAAAGGAGAAGGAAATATCAACGCCCGAATTATCAATGCCGACAGTAAAATCACCGTTAACAATATTTGTCAAATTATGTATTGGGGCTCCCACATTTTCAGGGTCAAAATCATCCCACACCCATGAGAATCTTACACCGTTGGCTTCAAAATAGCAGTAATTTCCCGAGCCATCACTATTTGGTAAAGCACTTATATCCACAGCATAAACATAAACACCATCACTATTAGTTGTTACACTCTTAAAATTATAATTTATATTACTTATGTCGAGTGTAACTTCATTAACAGTGCCGTCTCCCGCCAAATTATTTAAAGAGGTAATATTGCCCGATGAATCAGTGGTAAAGTTAAGACTAATGTCTTGAAACTGTGTTATACCATCATTCGACAAAGATAGTCCATTTACAGAGACATCATAAACTAAATCATTTCTATAATTAGGTATTGATATATAATTATTATTACTTAAGTCTAAAATAGTAGAAGTCGAAGATATTGGACTAAGAGCAGTATTGAATGCAGTGGCCGATAAATCCCAAAAACTATTAGAACCGGTAGAAATGATAATGTTTGTAAAATTATTTGTCGAAGAGAAAGTGGTGGCAGTACTAGTAGAAATATTGGATAATTTCGAATTTTCAAAATTAGCTCCTCTCAAATTGGCTCCAGATAAATTAGCATATCGCAATTCCAAATCACTGAAGTCAAGTAATTTATTACTATCAATTAGTGAACCACCATTAGATACTTCATAGAAATTACGAGCTTTGAAATCAAGTCCATTAAATTTATTTAACACAAGAGACGTAGAGGGACCATAATATTGTCCACTTCGGGCGACAATAAATAAGGTGTCATTTTTGGACAAATCGGTAGTGATACCAGAGTCAGAAGCGTTTAAGAATTGTAAAGTATTAGAAATGTCTAGAATTAAATTGTTAGGATATCCAGACCCGATTAAATCAACATTATCCAAATCAGCAATAAAATTAACATCTTCAACCGAATTTTTATAAACTTGATATTTATCAATGTTATATTGTTTGGCATCAACGAAAGGTTTAATACTTAATTGTAGAATAGGTCTTCCGTGTGAATCTCTAATATCCGAATCAGGAAAGTTAATGGAAATATCAGCTTCAGAGATTTTATAATCGTTATTACCAGTAATATCAACTAAATCAAAGAAATTTGAACTGAGATTATTAACAGCGGAAGAAATATCAACAATTCCATTAGAATCAAAAATAAAACTTTTTGCAGATAACTGATATATGTTTTCTTCAATTGAAAGTGTAATATTCTTAACTATTTTATCATTGATATCATATGCATTATTGGAAACGTCATTACCCGAAAGTTCCATTATTAAATTTTCATTAATCTCGTCGACACCCTTAAAGATTTTATAATGGAAACCACTCAATGTTCTTTGAGAAACGTTGGGATTGATTATAAATAAATCAAAATTAATTTCATTATCATCGATGTCAATATCTATTCCCGAAATATCAATAGTTGGCTTGTCAAGAGTATGGAATAAATAAAAATTCAGAGACAAATCTTGTGTGGGTTTATTTCCTCGATTATCTGAAATATCGCCACCAAGACCTTTTAAAATGACATGACAACGGTCGTTGTTTCTAATACTATCTCGAAATTTAATTGTAGCTGAGAAATTGATTTCTCCTGAGATATCACCATATCCATCAATAGTGACAGGCGTAGAACTATTAAGTACAACATTTCCTGACAGTTCGCAACCACTCAAATCCAAAGAATTGGAAATATCTGTTACGGTAAGATTACTAAGACCTGAACCATTATCGAAAACATTGATGGAAATATCAAAGCTGTCATTAAGAGTGAAATATTGTCCAGATAGATCTCCTGCAATAAAAGTACTCATGGTATCAGAAAAATTGAGAGAAGTCGTTGGTATATCATCCATTTTTAAATCACCGATACTGAGATTATGACTGGTTGAATTACCCACAAAGTCGAGAATATTTCCAGATAATTCAATTAGTGGTGTAGTGGCACCCTGATTAATTTTAAATATTCCGGTGTAAGCATTTGATTGGGAGGGAATTTCCATAAAATTAATCCTATTGACATCAATTTTAAAACCCTCCTGATTATATTTGGCGCCCGAGTAATTTGTACCCCAAATATAGAACCTGGAAATAATATAATGATCGATGTACCCTTTAAAAGGGTAATTATTATATAAATCCCCACCAATAATATAACTTGAATTGGAATTTCCAAAAGTCGGACGCGAACTTCTATACCAGGAGGATTTTTGAATACTATCCAGGTATATATTAGACACCCCTGCTCCACTCGTGAATAACTTATTCTCGAAA
>Ga0181585_10001712_pt1 | contig 19415 bp, 19 predicted proteins | sample 071ome_29_FD_132469 | JGI IMG/M metagenome (GOLD analysis project Ga0181585, IMG submission 132469) | Coastal salt marsh microbial communities from the Groves Creek Marsh, Skidaway Island, Georgia - 071407BT metaG (megahit assembly) | ecosystem: Environmental > Aquatic > Marine > Intertidal...
AAGGTCTACTTTTAGCTCCTCAACTTTAGAAAGATAAATAGTACGATTTAATTGTTCACGTTGATTGCTAGAAACATGCTGCTGCTTAGAAAGCAATGGCATAACTACGAAAAACAAACCAAACACTGTAAGCAAGCTTGCCAGAATTAAAAACGTCATTATATAAATCTCATGAATAAGTTTATTTTTTGTCTAATAGTTCTTTAATACGTTTTTGATCTTCATCAGAAATACTTTGCTCCGACTTAGAACGCTTGTTAACAACGACCAATGTGGCTGTCACACCAATAAACAGAAGTATAAAAGGTCCTAACCATAAAAATAATGTGTGCGATTTAACCGGTGGGTTATATAACACAAAATCACCATAACGAGCTGACATAAAATCTAGAATTTCTTGATCACTAGCACCGTCTTCCAGCATAGTTTTAACTTGCACTCGCAGATCGGTAGCCAATTCGGAACTTGAGTCCGCTAGTGTTTGATTTTGACAAACCAGACACCTTAGTTCTTCGAGTATCGCGTGATAGCGTTGTTGGTATTGAGGCTCAACGGCAATTAATTGCGCATGTGTGTGTGCGCTCACAAACACAGATAAAAAAGCCAAGATAAGATACAGTTTAGAAGGTGTCTTGACTGACATGTTTATAGATCCTGCTGAATGTGTTCAATTTTTGGCACAAATTGTTGCTGCCAAACATCAGCCGTCATTATTCCAACTAACTTGTGCCGAATCACACCCTCAGCATCGATAAGAAAAGTCTCAGGTGCACCATACACACCAAAATCAATGGCCACTCTCCCACTGGGATCATACGCACTCAATACATAGGGATCACCGTAGTCAATCAGCCATTGTTTCGCTAAGTCACGATCATCTTTGTAATTAAGTCCATAAATGGGAATGTTTTTTTGTTCTGCCAAATGCACTAGTGCTGCATGTTCTTGTTTACAAGCCACACACCATGTGGCCCATACATTGATCAACGCTATCTGCCCTTTGAAGTCTTTTTCTGTAACCGAGCTATCTGCATCTTTGAGCACAGATAATTCAAAAGATGGAATGGGTTTGCCAATTAATGGAGACGGAACAAGACTGGGGTCTTTGTATAATCCGACATACAAAAATCCCGCTAAGATAGTAAAAAAAGCAATGGGCAATAAGGCACGTATCATGACTGTATTATTTCACATTAAGGCGATAACGTTTATCTGTGGCACCTAAAATACCACCCAAAGCCATCAAAATAGTTCCTATCCATATCCATTGAATAAATGGTCGATAGTAAATTCTTACCCCCCACTCTTGGTCACTTACCGGTTCACCCAGTGCCACGTAAAGATCTCGAAACAGTCCAGCGTCTATACTCGCTTCTGTCATAGGATTTCTTTGCACATTATAAATTCGCTTTTCTGGTGTCAATTCTGTCAGCAACTGATCATCCTCACTCACGTCTACATAAGCACGCACAGCTTGATAATTGGGCCCCTTAATGGAAGCCACTCGATCTAATAGAAATGAATAGCCAGCCAATTGAACTGAATCTCCAATCTTAACCGCTATTTCTTTTTGATCACTAAACGAGGAAGTGAAAACCACTCCAAGGACAAACACTCCTAGACCGATATGAGCCACTGACATTCCATACATGGCGCGCGGTATTTTACATAGTGATTTGAACAATGAGGTGCTTTGATCTCGCTTGGCCACCAAGCGCATAATCGCATAAGCGGCTGTGAAAATCGCCCACAGTGCCGCAGCGATACCAATAGCCGTCATGATGGGGGTATCGCCATAAATTGCTAAAGGCAATATTACGCCTAAAGCAAGAGCTATCAAAAAATAAGCTTTCAGTTGGTTGAATAAGGCTTTGAGAGTGACTCTTCGCCATTTGGCAAGAGGTCCCAACCCCATCAAAAATACCAGTGGTAACATCAAAGGAACAAATACCGCAGAAAAGTATGGAGGCCCCACAGAAAGTTTAGGCAAACCTAATGCGTCTAAAAATAACGGATACAAAGTACCGATCAAGATGGTCAACATGGAAACTACTAATAACACATTATTCAATAGCAGCATGGTTTCCTTAGACACTACATCAAAGCGTCCACCACTAGTAAACTGGACTGATCTCCAGGCGTAAAGCGACAAAGATCCCCCCACAACTACGGCGAGAAAAGTCAGTATGTAAATCCCCCTAGCTGGATCACTTGCAAATGAATGCACAGACACTAGCACACCTGATCTAACCAAAAATGTGCCCAACAAACACAATGAAAAAGCTAATATTGACAGTAACACTGTCCAACTCTTAAAAGTGGCACGTTTTTCAGTGACAGCCAATGAATGGATAAGTGCTGTTCCCACTAGCCAGGGCATAAACGAGGCATTTTCTACGGGATCCCAAAACCACCAGCCACCCCAGCCTAGCTCCTGGTAAGCCCACCAGCTACCCAAGGCTATGCCTATAGTAAGAAATACCCAAGCAATGTTTGCCCACGGACGTGACCACTTGACCCAAGCCGAGTCTAATTTGCCACTAATCAAGGCCGCTGTGGCAAATGCAAAGGCGACGGAGAATCCTACATACCCCATATAAAGCATCGGTGGATGTATCACTAGACCCGGATCTTGTAAGAGAGGATTTAAATCTCGTCCTTCACTGGCAGCAGGAAACATACGTTCAAATGGATTAGAAGTGAGCAAAGTAAACAGGATGAATCCAATACTGATCATGCCCATGATAGATAAAACCCGCGCCAGCACATCTTCTGGCAAGCTGCGACTTCTAACAGCAACTGCAAAACCCCATCCGGCCAAACATAAGACCCACAAGAGCAATGAACCCTCGTGCGCACCCCATACCGCTGAAATACGGTAATAAATTGGAAGAAGTGTGTTGGAGTTGTTAGTCACATATAGGACTGAAAAATCATTTGCGATAAAGCTATAAGTGAGGCATAGAAAGGCCACCAGCAAGAAAAGAAATTGGCCACTGGCGGCACTGCGACCAACACTCATCATGTTGATGTTATTTGTTTGCGCTCCCCATAATGGCAAAACAGCCTGTGCAATAGCCAGGCAAAGTGCCACGATAAGTGCAAACTGTCCGAGTTCTGGAATCATAGTTTTACAGGTGTATTCTGTCGGTTGTTAAATGTGTTCTAGTATTTTGACACTGTTGTGCATTATGTACTTTTAATGAGCTATCGCAGGTCAATTTATGTGCCTAACATAGAGGTCCCACAGCAAACATTCAATATCTCGTATATACACATAGTCACAATGACTAGCTCATTACCTATACAAGATGGTTTCAAGTGAATTAATTAATTGGTATTGACTGAGGATGCTGCCCACCCGCCGCTTTCAGTGCCTCTGCCACTTCCGGCGGCATATAATTTTCATCATGCTTAGCAAGAACTTCTTGCGCAATGAAAACACCTTGTTGATTAATCCAACCTTGTGCCACGATACCCTGTCCTTCTCTAAATAAATCAGGTAGCAATCCTGTGTAGCTAACAGTAATGCTATCCGCAGTATCAGTTAATTCAAATGAAGTAGTCACTCCATCATCATGTCGAATGACTGAGCCTTCAACCACTAAACCACCAAGGCGGAACATCTGCTCAACGCTAATATTTTCAGAAGTTATTTGTGAAGGACTATAAAAATATAAAAGATTTTTTTGAAAAGCGAATAATGCCAAGGCTGTTGCTGCTGCAAAGCCTGTGACCAATATGACAGCAAATATTAATCGCTGTTTACGTGTTGGCGTCATCCTGACTAGTCCTCTTCAGATAATTCACGTAGCTGCTTGAGAATATTGCGTCGTTGTATTTTGATTGCAATCACATTGAGCAATAATACAGCAGCAACCATCGCATAGGATCCCCATACAAAAAACGCATATCCGTCCATTAGAAGAAACTGTTTCATTTAAGTTCCTTAGTGATTTGTTGTACCCACGAAGATTCCCTCTCGCGCATAAGCAACTCATTCCTCGAGCGTGCAAATAAGATGGCAAAAAAGTAAGTTTTAAAGGCAAAAAACATAATAAATAATGGTATCAACATGGATGCCGGTGCGGACGGTGAATCAAACTTAGTTACCGTGGGTCCTTGGTGCAGAGTGTTCCACCATTCCACCGAATAGTGAATGATTGGAATATTTACTACTCCGACAATTGCTAATATCGAAGCTGCCTTGGCGCCAGTGCGCGGGTCCTCATAGGCACTATATATAGCAATCACACCTACATAGAGAAATAATAAGACTAATTCAGAAGTTAAACGCGCATCCCATACCCAGTAGGCTCCCCACATAGGTTTCCCCCATAGCATACCTGTGACCAAAGCTAGTACAGTGAAAGAAGCACCGATGATTGCGCATTGGCCAACAACGATCTCGGCCACCTTGATTCTCCACACTAGTGCTACGATTCCAGAGGTCGCCATCACCATGTAAGTGAACATCGACAGCCATGCGGAAGGCACGTGTATATACATGATGCGCACTGTCTCACTCTGCTGATAATCTGGCGGTGAAACAATTAGTCCCTGATAGAGACCAGCGGCCATCAGCACAAGCGTTGCCCACGTTAATATTTTTGCCCATCGACCTGACCATTCATAGAAGTGCTTAGGCGAGCCATATTTATGAATAAATTGCATCATGGTTTTGTAAGAAAATTTCGTATGTGATTAATTTGTATGCCATTAATTTGAGACTTTCAGTGCGGCTACCACCGCAAAAGGTATCAGTAGAACAGACATTATTAAGAATGCACCCAGCAGCGCATAATACCCTGAAACTGGCAGATAATCTGCTGCCGAAGAAATTGCCATAGTGGAAAAGATTAGTACAGGGATATAGAAAGGCAATATAAGCAAAGAAGACAGTATACCGCCTGATTTCAAACTCAAAGTCAAAGCGACACCCAACGATCCAAGCAGACTCAATATGGGTGTGCTTATCATAAGCGTGATAAGCAGACTCGGTAACGTCTGTTCTGGCATGTATAATAATAGTGACATTATAGGTGCAATTATGATGAGCGGCACACCCACGCTCAACCAATGCGCTAAGATCTTAGCAAGTATAAATAACACCTTTGAGCCGGGCAATAACAATAATTGTTCAAGGGTTCCATCTTCAAAGTCAGAACGAAATATGGAATCCATAGACATCAAGGTGGCGAGCAAAGCTGTCACCCAGATAATACCTGGTGCAATTTCTGACAGTAATTCACGATCGGGACTCACACCTAACGGAAATAAACTCACAACAATAATAAAAAAAACCAGAGGATTAGCCAGTTCGCGCCGATTTCTAATAGCTAGTTTTAGATCACGTCGTAAGATAAATAGAAAAAAATGCATCAAATCGACCTTTACAATTCTAATGTAGTAATTTTCGCGTCATCAATTTGAATACCACGATGAGTGGTTAGCATTAAAATTCCGGCGTTATTCAAATGCTCTGCAATACGTTTTTCTATAACTTCGATAAAGCACACATCCAGAGCAGTTAATGGTTCATCCAATATCCAGCATTTCTCGTGAGAAATAAACAAGCGCGCTAGAGCTACCCTACGTTGTTGCCCGGCCGATAAACGACCACTTGGCACACTGAGCCTTCTTCGTAAACCGATAATTTCTGCTAATTCAACCAAGTCCACAGTCATCTCAGTTGCCTGCAACTGAGATGACCGTAGACGCATGATTAATTCTAAATTTTCCCTCACAGTTAATTCTGCTTTTACAGCTGCTCGATGCCCTACATAGAGTAATTGTTTTTGGTATGTCTCAGGGTGTTGATGGATGTCTTTACCATCCCAACTGACCTGTCCCTCTGAAGCACGGCTCAAGCCAGTAATAATTTTAAGCAAGCTAGTCTTACCCGCTCCATTTGCACCTGTTACAATCATTGCCTGACCACTCTCTAGACTAAAACTCACTTGCTTGAATAGACTTCCGCGACCACGTTCACAGCTCAGATTTCGAGCAGATAATGTATGTACTTGGGTATTTCTAGATGACGGCATCACGTTTTTGGACAGTAAATGTGCAATATGGAAGATGTTTTACAGCTTTTCAAAACTTTTCAAAGCATAACATTGTGTAAGAACTTGGAATTTCCTAAAATGTGCCACAATATTAACACCCAATTAAATCCTATGTCAGAAGAATCTAAACGTCGTATTAATTTGATGTACGCAGTCACTATTATTGCAGCAGTTATTGCAGGCATCGTTTTCACAATCGGTTCATCTAAGGCATTGGAAGCAACAAACACCACTGAATTTTGCACCTCCTGCCATTCCATGCAATGGGTAGAAGAAGAATGGATGGAATCCGGCCATTATAAGAATGCCTCAGGGGTACGCGCAGGATGCCCAGATTGCCATGTCCCTCACTCATTAGGACAAAAATTGTACGCTAAAGTCATGGCGGCCAAGGACGTATGGGGAGAAATCACTGGCAATATCGACTCTGAAGAAAAATTTGAAGAACAGCGTTGGACAATGGCTAATCGCGTGTGGAGCCATATGGAAGCAACCAACTCACGTGAGTGCCGCTCATGTCACGCATTCGAATCGATGGATCTATCCGAACAAGAAAAGATATCTCGCAAAAAACACAAAAAAGCTGAAGCGCAAGGAAAAACCTGCATTGACTGTCATAAAGGCGTTGCGCACGAAGAGCCTTCAGAGCCTGATGCATAAGCTCACTATTACCGATCAGAACATAGAACTAAACCGCAAAAAATAATCAACAAAAACGAGTTCAAGACAGGTATAATTATAAGAAATACCACGCTAATCCAGGGAGTAAAATCATGCTGAAAAAATTAATCGCAGTGTGTGCATTGACCGCAGTCTCTGTGTGTCAAAGCCTTCACGCAGAAACTGATTCAAACACTACCATGCTGACTAATACATGTGTTGCATGTCATGGCAACGAAGGCAACAGTAACGGCCCCGCTATCCCTAACATCGCAGGCTTATCGCCCATCTACTTCATCGGCGCCATGTTGGCTTACAAGTACGAAGACGAAGATCAACTACTAGAAATAATTGATGGGGATGTGGACTTTGAAGATGTAGAAGCATTCCCCCGTTACTCCACCATCATGGGACGCATTGCTAAAGGTTATACTGAAGAAGAAATTAAGTTGATGGCGGAATACTTCAGTGCAAAAGAAGTTGTCCGCCCTGCTCAAGCGTTTAACGTTACCATGGCCGCAGAAGGCAAAAAACTTCACGAGAAGTACTGCGAAAAATGTCATGAGAATGAAGGTCGCTCAGCTGATGACGACACCGGTGTCCTTGCAGGCCAATGGCAACCTTACTTCTTATATTCCATGCACGACTTCTCACATGGAGCGCGCGCTATGCCTAAGAAGATGAAAAATACACTTGATCAGATCTCTTCAACTGTAGGCCATACGGGTATCGAGCAACTTGCGCATTACTACGCAAGCATTCAAGACTAAAGGGGATACAGCACATGAAAAAATTAAACAGAAGAGATTTCATCAAGCTAGGGAGTGGATCTGTACTAGCGGGTACTGCTGCTATGAGTATTCCTCATGTCGCTATCGGTGCTGCTAAGAAAGTTGTAGTAATTGGTGGCGGCGCAGGTGGCACCATTGCAGCAAAATATATTCGTCAAGCCGACAGCAGTATAGATGTCACATTGATTGAAACTCACAAGGAATACTACACCTGCTTCATGAGCAACGAAGTGATTGGTGGTGATCGCAAAATAGAAACCATTAAGCACTCATATGAAGGCCTCAAAAAACATGGTATCAATGTTGTTCACAGCTCAGCAACTGCTGTCGATGCAGATAAAAAAGTGGTAAAGACAGCCGCAGGCGACAGCTTCAGTTTTGACCGCTTAATTGTATCACCAGGAGTTACATTCAAAGATGGTGCGATAGAAGGTTATGATACAGCCGCTGAAGAAGTCATGCCGCACGCATGGAAAGCGGGTCATCAAACTACTCTACTTCGCAAGCAATTAGAATCTATGGATGATGGCGGATTAGTCGTTATCGCCCCACCAGCTAACCCATTCCGCTGCCCTCCAGGTCCTTATGAACGTGCCAGCCAAATTGCACACTATCTGAAGCACAACAAGCCCAAATCTAAGATTTTGATTCTAGATGCTAAAGACAAATTCTCTAAGCAAGGCTTGTTTACTCAAGGCTGGAAAGCTCGCTACGATGGCATGATCGAATGGGTGCCTGCTGCTGAGACTGGTGGTGGTATTACTTCTGTTGATGCGTCAAGTATGACAATCTCTACCGATTTTGATAGCTATGAAGCAGACGTCGCAAATATTATCCCACCTCAAAAAGCTGGGAAAATTGCTGAGCTCGCAGGACTCACTGACGATTCAGGCTGGTGTCCTGTAGACCTGGGTACATTCGAATCAACTATTCATGCAGGTATGTATGTCATCGGTGACGCTAGCAATGCCACAGGTATGCCAAAGTCTGCCTATGCCGCTAACTCACAAGCTAAAGTATGTGCCGCATCGGTCGTGGCTTCGCTTAATGATCAAAATATGGCTGACCCCTCTTACGTAAACACATGCTATAGTTTAATCGCTCCAGATTACGGTATTTCAGTTGCTGCCGTGTACAGACTAGCTGAAGATCGTTCCAAAATCGCCAAGGTAGCCGGTGGGTTAACACCCGGCGATGCAAGTGCAGATGCGCTTCAGCGTGAAGTTCAATATGCATACAGCTGGTACGATAATATTGTTGCTGATATGTTCACCTAACCATTGTTTAATACTGGCTATATTTAAAGCGGGGCTCAACAGCTCCGCTTTTTTTTGTAATAAATTTATAGACATTTTCCATTACGCTTAAATCTATGAGTTACCTGAAAGCGGCATTACCGACACAAGACAAACATCATTGGGGACAACTCAATGGATGTTCTAGAAGTTTGGTGATCAGTGATGCTATCAGTCAACATGATGGTTTAGTTGTAGTGCTCACCCCTGACACACTCTCAGCACACTCCATTCTACAAGAAACTCAATTTTTTCATGGAGCACAATCAGATTTTTTGAGTTTCCCTGAATGGGAAACCTTGCCATACGATATATTTTCACCGCATGAAGATATTATTTCAGATCGTATCTCTACCTTACATGCACTACCCTCACTTACTCAGGGATGTTTGATTTTACCAGTGACAACTTGCATGCAAATAATTCCTCCTCAGGAATTCATCAACGCAGTCACACTGGTTATTAATCAAGGAGATAAACTAAGTCTGGATGAGTTACGCGATACGCTTACGGCAGCCGGTTACCATCATGTATCTCAAGTGACCTCACGAGGGGAATTCACCGTTCGCGGATCTATTGTCGATTTTTTCCCTATGGGTTCAGCACATCCATATCGAGTGGAGTTTTTTGACGATGAAATTGAGACAATTCGCAGCTTCGATGAAGAAAAACAAACATCAATAGAAAAACTCAAAACTGTTAGTTTGTTACCTGCCCATGAATTTCCATCAGATGAAGCCTCAATAACAGAATTCAGACGCCGCTATCGTGAAAAAATTGAGGGCGATCCAAATAAAAGTATTATTTATAAAGAAGTTAGTAATGGAAATTTTCCATCGGGCATAGAATATTACTTGCCATTATTTTTCGATAAGACAGCGACAATATTTGATTATCTACCGAGTAACACACTTTTCATTGTGTATGAAAATGCTATAGAAATGGCAGAAGAGTTTCAAATCGAGTTATTCACACGTTATGAACAAAGAAGACATGATATTGAACGCCCTATTTTACCACCGCAAGATATTTATTTATCAGTAGAGAATTTTCAGACGCATCTTGAAAGTTATTTGACTGCGACTATCTATAAAAATGAGATCCCAAATAACACTCATCCCACACAAAAAAACTATGCCTGCTCAGCATTGCCGACGATCAAAATTGATCCACGTCTCGAGGATCCTGCACAACACTTGCGTGCATATCTTGAGAGAAAACAAAGCAAAGTAATGTTTGCCGCAGAATCTTTGGGTCGCAGAGAGCATATCCGAGACACTTTACGGGGATTCAATCTCTTGCCAAAAATAGTATCAAATTGGCAAGAGTTCCTAGACAGTGAATCACAGCTTAATTTACTTGTGTCCCCTATTGACGATTCAGTAGATTTGACTGAATCAAAAGTGACACTGATTGCCGAACAACAGCTGTTTGGGAATCTCACACGTCAAACTTCAAGACGCAAACGCACTCGTGATGCTGATGCGATTGTTCGCAATTTAAATGACTTAACACTCGGCTCTCCCATTGTACATGAAGATCATGGTGTTGGTCGTTATCGAGGTTTACAGTCGCTTGATATACAAGCCATTGAAACAGAATTTGTTACCTTAGAATATTATGGTGGTGATAAATTATATGTCCCAGTGGCCAACTTGCATCTTATTAGTCGCTATACAGGTGCTGACTCTGAAAGTGCACCATGGCATAAACTCGGTGCTGATAATTGGACCAAGATCAAAGAAAAAGCAGCTCAACGTGCTCGAGATGTAGCCGCAGAGTTACTCGAGGTATCAGCGCGTCGTGAAGCCAAACAAGGTTATAGTTTTGATACAAACCTTCTTGAGTATTCATCTTTTGCATCCAGCTTTCCATTTGAAGAGACACCTGACCAACAAACTGCAATTGATGATGTACTAAGAGACATGCATCACAGTAAACCTATGGACAGAGTAGTATGCGGTGATGTTGGTTTTGGCAAAACTGAAGTAGCTATGCGAGCTGCATTTATTGCTGTAAACAATGGCAAACAAGCTGTGGTACTGGTCCCTACTACTTTATTAGCCCAGCAACATTATCAAACATTTGTCGATCGATTTGCTGAATGGCCCATTCAAATTGAATCTATATCCCGCTTCAACTCTGCTAAAAAGCAAAAACAAATTATAGAAAAATTGGCTGATGGATCCATTGATATAGTCGTAGGTACTCATAAATTACTTAATCAAGGAATTAAATATAAAAATCTTGGCATTATTATCATTGATGAGGAGCAACGCTTTGGTGTTCTCCATAAGGAAAAAATGAAATCACTGCGCGCTGAAGTAGACATACTGACACTTACGGCCACCCCCATTCCACGGACACTAAACATGTCTTTGAGTGGTTTACGTGATCTATCAATTATTGCTACACCGCCTAATCATCGACATGCGATAAAGACTTTTGTTTTACAATGGAATGATGCCAGCATCAAAGAAGCCTGCACACGTGAAATCAAACGAGGTGGCCAGGTTTACTTTTTGCATAACGAAGTCAAGACCATAGAGAAAACCACTCGTGACTTACAAAAATTAATGCCAAATGCATCTATTCAATTCGCTCATGGGCAAATGTCAGAGCGTGAATTAGAGCAAGTTATGATTGATTTTTATCATGCTCGTTTCAGCATACTAGTTGCGACCACTATCATTGAGAGCGGCATTGATATACCAACAGCTAATACAATTATAATTAATCGTGCTGACCGTCTAGGATTATCACAATTGCATCAACTACGCGGCAGAGTAGGACGCTCTCATCATCGTGCTTATGCCTATTTGATCACTCCACCTAAAAAAGCCATGACTGCTGATGCCATTAAACGTCTTAATGCAATTGAATCACTAGAAGAACTGGGCGTTGGATTCACTCTAGCAACACATGATTTAGAAATACGGGGTGCTGGAGAATTATTAGGTGAAGGACAGAGCGGACAAATACATGAGGTTGGATATACCATGTATAATGAACTACTATCACGTGCTGTAGCCGCACTCCGCTCAGGCAATCTACCCAAACTAGATCGACCATTAGATCATGGCTGTGAAGTCGACTTAGGAGCACCTGCCATTTTGCCAGAAAGCTATGTCCCTGATGTACATATGCGTTTAGTTTTATATAAACGTATTGCCAGTGCAAGCAATCAACAAGAGCTCAAAGAGATACAAATAGAGTTGATCGATCGCTTTGGTTTATTACCAGATGCAACTAAAAACCTTATTAATACCGCCGAACTTAAACTATTTGCCCATGGTCTTGGAATAGACAAAATAGAAGCTCATGAGGATGGAGGTAGAATTATTTTCTCCGCCGAGCCTAATATCAATATTGACCAATTGTTACGATTGATACAACGTGAGCCAAACGTCTTTAAAATGAATGGAAGCGAAAAACTAAGTTTTATTGTACATTTAGAGGATGTCGCGACAAGAATCAATTATATCCGACATATAATTGACACGATCCTGATTAAGTCATAAGAATAACATTGAGAATACCCTGAAGATATTCAATTCAGTCATTATATATTGATACAAGGAATACTAAGGTGATTGAAATAGCATATGAAAATAATTATGTACAAAAAACATAGCCTTCTTACACAAATTGCTTTGTGTTTTATACTTATGATGAGTTCACATACATATGCACGTGAATACGCTATTGAAATGATATTTTTCATGCATATAGATGGCGAACAAATCACTGATGAAAATTTCCCAGAAAATTTAAAGCTGGTTTCCCCAAATCAAGGCATAGAAATTAATAATGACTATCCTCACAGTAAAGTTGAATCATCGACAGCTAATGAAGATGAACAACAATGGCGTGCAATACCATCTGGTGACTTTATTCTCAATGATGTAGTTAAAAAATTGAACCATTCACGCGACTACAAAGTTCTCAAACATATAGCCTGGCAACAACCTATCGCTGATCACAAAAATGCTCAATTAATTAAAATTCAAGGTGGTCGGAATTTGAGTTTAGATCATCCTGAACGACTACCAGCCTATCCACAAGCAAGTAATCCAATACTCGCTATTGTTGGAAATCAAAATATCGATCTATCACCTCCAGCATTGTATGAACTCGAGGGTACAGTAAAAGTAGTGATTACTCGCTATATTCATGTATATGCTGATCTGATATTGCATCTTGAACGGTTCATCTCGCACAAATCACATCAGAAAGCTACCGTTAACAACGATCTTATCGATTATAAAATTGACTTACATAAAAAAATGAAAAGTCGTGAATTACACTATATTGATCATCCACTGATTGGAATTATTGTCCAGGCAACACCAATTGAGATGCCTGAAGATGAATCATAAGTTTAGCTTTTTATTGATCAGAACTTATAATATTTTTTATATCAAAGTCATCAATGCCGCTAACATACTCTGAACCTTTGTCATACCTTGATGAGTATATTTAACAATTGACTCCTCATTTAGTGGTTCATTACCTCGGCCTGCCGCCCAGTTCACACTAACCGCGCAATGTGCATAATTAATATTAAGTTCTCTTGCCAGAGCGGCTTCTGGCATCCCGGTCATACCTACCACATGGCATCCATCTTGCTCTAGGCGATTGATTTCTGCTGCCGTTTCTAATCTTGGCCCTTGCGTGGCAGCATACACACCGCCAGCATAGTATTTATGTCCTGCTATCTCCACTGCTTGTATGAGATTCTGTCGTAAGGTTTCATCATACGGGCAAGTAAAATCAATGTGTCTAACTTTAAGTAAATCTTTTTCATAGAATGTTTGATGTCTACCATAAGTGTAATCAATGATCTGCTCAGGTATGACGATGGTTGTTGGATTTGTCTGCTTGTGAATACCTCCTACTGCAGCCACCGCTATAATATTTTTTACACCTTTATCATGTAAAGACCATAGATTAGCGCGATAGTTAACCATATGTGGAGGAATAGTATGTTGGGATCCATGCCTCGGTAAAAAAATGACTTCCTTACCACAATATTGACCATAGGTAATCGGCGCTGATGGGGTACCAAACGGTGTTCTCACTACTTCTTTACGAATAATCTCTAACCCTGAAAATGAGGTAAGACCTGTGCCACCAATTATTGCAATACTCTCCATCTATGACTCCTTTAGTGCATAGATATCTGGTAAATGACGAAGATGCCCTCTGTAATCCATGCCATAACCAAACACATAATAATCATCCACCTCTAGACCAAAAAATTCCGGTTGCACAGTGACATCTCGATGGGGTAATTTTTTTCTTAGTAAAACACAACTAATGACTTCCTTAGCACCTTGAGAATGGCAATATGAAATTAAGGCCTTTAAGGTATGGCCACGATCAAATATGTCATCTAATATTATTATTACTTGATCCTGCATAGAATACTGAGGTCTTTTCTGCCATTGCAACTCTCCCCCAGTAGTATCATTACCGTAACTTGAGACCTGACAATAATCAATTTTCAAATCACCGTCCAAATGTCTCACTAAATCACTTGTAAATAATAAAGCTCCATTCATTACGCACAAGATATGGGCTGACCGGCCAGCTAGATGAGTTTCTAATTCCATAGCTAAACGGTTGATCGCACATTTAATCTGTTCAGCACTAAATAATAGATATGAATTTTGTCTAATAATTTCATATTTGGATAAAGTCATAAAGAAAATTCTCTATTGGCTAGACAAATTTTTCAACTGGCCATCAGTCATGATCATAGTACGAGTTGGGAATGCCACTTCGGCTTCGTGATGTTCTACAATATTCGATACTCTCAAGAGCACATCTTGCTTCACTTCATGGTAGCGAATCCAATCTGTAGTTTTTGTAAAAGTATAAATAAAGAAATCTAATGATGACTCATTGAATTGATTAAAATTAACAATCAAGGTTTGATGATTATCTATTTCTTCATGATCGATGAGCATCTGCTTGACATCTTTAACAATATTGTTCATCTGATTCACATCGTTATAGCGTAAGCCAATCGTCTCATAAATTCTGCGATGAGACATGCGTGAAGGATTTTCCACTGCAATGTTGGCGAATATAGAATTGGGAACATACAAAGGTCGCTTATCAAAAGTCCTAATCCTGGTTAGTCGCCAACCAATCGATTCCACTGTACCCTCTATCTCCTTATCAGGAGAACGGATCCAATCACCCACACTGAATGGTCTATCCAAATAAATCATAAGCCCACCAAAGAAGTTAGCCAACAAATCTCTGGCAGCAAAACCAAGCGCAATACCTCCAACACCACCAAAAGCTAGTACTCCGGAAACACTAAATCCAAGTGTTTGCAAAATTACTAATGCAGTAGTGATGATCAATGCTGTTCTGACCAATTTCGCAATTGCGTGTATAGAGGTTCGATCAAACTCTTTATTATGTTTTAATTTTTCTTGAACAATAGCTTCTTCATAGTTTTTAACGAAGCTAGTTAATGCCCAAGCCAACATAGAGATAATTAAAACCTCTCTGATTTCAGTAATAGAGCTGAATATGACCGCTTGTGTTCTTTCGCCAACAATATGAGCGGCATGTAATATGCCAACACCCATAATTGAGTACACCATAGGACGGCGAAACGATAATATTAATGCATCATCCCAAGGATTTACCGTTTTACCAGCTTTACGCGCAAGGTTAGTAAACACACGACACGCGATAAAACTTGCACTCAATACCAGTAAGACAATGACAAACACTTCATAAACCCAAGGATCTATCATTTGCCCAGTAAACAAACTTATCAATTGATCTAAATAATCTTGTATTTCAGACATCTTTGCTGAATGGTTAAGTTAAAATTATTGTTGTTGTAAAAAATCATACAATGTCTGCTGCTGACTCGCGGACATAGATATCGCCTGTTGACCGTGAAAAAGTTCTAGTCTTTTAGCTGACACTTTATTTTCATACTCTTCTAAGTACTCCAATGCTCTGGGAATATCTTGGCTTTGGTTACAAATCAATATCATATCTGAACTCGCTTGCAGCGCCTTTTCTATACGTTGTTCTATGTCTCCAACCACATGTGCGCCAAGCATGCTAAGGTCATCACTAAATATCACGCCTTCAAAACCATACTGCTGACGTAGAATATCATTCAACCAGATGCTGGAAAAACTCGCTGGCACACTATCTTTGCATGGATATACGACGTGTGCAGACATGATACCCAACATGCCAGCAGCAATCATCTGAGTAAAAGGCTGTAGATCCCTATTCGCAATCTCTTCAAAAACACGATGATCCACTGGACACTCGACATGTGAATCAGCCACTACCGTTCCATGACCTGGGAAGTGCTTACCTATAGCTTGCATGCCTCCTTTATTTAGGCCTTGCATAAAAGCTTTTGCTAGTGAGCATACTGCCTGCGGCTCACAATGGAAAGCACGATCCCCAATGACACGACTGTCGAGTGTCGCCAAATCAAGAATGGGTGTAAATGATAAATCAATGCCACATTCTCGTAATTCACTAGCAAGTTGCCAAGCAAGTAATGAGCTGATTTCAAGTGCGTGAGCGGGAGATTTATCAAATAATTTTCCTAGAGTACGCATGGGAGGAAATATCGTGAAATCATCTTGAAATCGTTGAACTCTCCCACCTTCTTGGTCAACAGCTACCAGTAATGACGGAGACTTTATCGCATGTAATTCATCCACTAAGTCGATCAACTGTTGTCGAGATTGGAAATTCCTTGTGAATAGAATCACCCCACCCACCGCAGGATGAGCTAACCATTGCTGCTCTTGTGGAGTAATCTGATGCGATACCAGATCGATCTTAAGCGGACCTAAAGGCATATTTATTTAACTCTTAGAATAGTATGTCAGAGTTTAGAGGCTACCAATCACAGCGCTGCTAATCCAGACTTAGTGAAAAAAACCACATAATTTATGAAGTCAATCTAGACGTGAGACGCAACATGGGGTAAAAAATAGGGCGCTCTTTGAGCGCCCTAACCAGGAGGAGACAACATCACAGCAGCTTAATAAATACAACGATAAGCTGTGTAGCTTCACTAGATACGCAGCACAAAATATGCCAAAATTTTTATATCTATATTTTTCATTGAGTTACTGATTTATGAAAAAATAAATTCCTCTTTAACTTAGAAAATATGCCTGTAATAGTATCGTGTCGCCCCATAATAGTGCGCTAAAGTTTAAAAATGTCACCCACCACCACTGAAAAAGCCTAATCGCCGATAATTACATGCATAAATAATAATTTTTCAAAACATGCCCCAAACTCAATACAATAAAGCTATTAAAACCAAACAATTAAGACCAGACACTGGACAAAAGTATGTCATTCAACAACTAGAGTCTCTGGAACGACGTTTTAACAAGCGGCAAAATAACACTCAGCGTGGCTTCTTGTCCTCCCTAGCTCGCCTATTAAAACAATCCAGTCAGCGATCAGAAGCTACTAGAGGGCTTTACATCTGGGGTTCTGTAGGCCGAGGCAAGACTCACATGATGGACTTATTCTATGACTGTCTCAAAACGCCCAATAAACAGCGGCTGCATTTCCATCGATTTATGCAAGAAGTTCATCAACAACTGAGGCTAATTAAAAACCAAGAGGATCCACTTGCAATTGTTGCTGATCATTTTAAAAGACATGCTGACATTATCTGTTTAGATGAACTATTTGTATCCGATATTGGTGACGCAATGATACTGGCCGGCTTATTAGAAGCGCTTTTCCATAGAGACATCACTCTCGTATGCACAAGTAACTGTCACCCCGATCAACTCTATGAGGGGGGATTACAGCGACAGAAGTTTCTACCCGCTATAGAATTGATCAAATCGTGTACAATTGTAGCGGAGCTTAGTGGAGATCAAGATCACCGCCTTGAATTCCTGGAACATGCGGATATCTATCACACGCCACTGGATAAGAATTCTCAACAAATCATGCTAGATAACTTTATGCATGTATCTACTGAACAAGGGACTGAGAACGAACTTCTCCACATTCATGGACATGAAATCCCGACAGTACGTTGCTCTGATGGAGTTGTATGGTTTGACTTCTATGCTTTATGCGATGGTCCAAGATGCGCCTCAGATTACATTGAGATTGCTCGTTGTTTTAATACAGTATTGATTTCTGACATACCTGTAATGAGTCATGATGACAATTTAGCCAGACGTTTTATTACAGCCATTGATGAATTCTATGACCGCAATGTCAAAGTAATAATTTCAGCAGCAACTGATGAGAGGCGGCTGTATGAAGGCAAAAAACTTGCTTTTGAGATACAACGCACACAAAGTCGTTTGATTGAAATGCGTTCACACGATTATCTTGCAAAAGCACATAAATCACTGTGACATCGGATAGCCTATTCGTTATGATAGTGTTTTCAAGGACTGAGAGTTGACATGAAAAAAGCGGTGAACATCGCCATCACAGGTGCAGCAGGAAATATTGGTTATGCCATCGCGTTCAGAATAGCCTCAGGCAATTTATTTGGACCTGAACAAGCTATTAATCTCCACCTACTAGAACGAGAGCCTTCATTACCGAAACTCAATGGCGTAGTTATGGAACTACATGATTGTGCCTTCCCTACCCTTGAAAATGTCATCGCTACGAGTGATCCTAGCGTTGGTTTTGGCGATGCTGATTACGTATTTTTAATCGGGTCACGCCCTAGAACTCAGGGCATGGAAAGACAAGATCTTCTAAGTGCAAACGGCGCAATTTTCAAGCCTACAGGAAAAGCAATAAGCGATTATGCCAGTCAAGATGTTCGTGTTCTTGTAGTTGGCAACCCAGCAAACACTAATGCCCTGATTGCACTCCACAACGCACCGAATTTAAATCCCAATCAAATTTCCTCGATGATGCGTCTTGATCACAATCGCACTATTAGCATGCTATCTGAGAAAGTAAAACAACATACTAATCTGATAAAAAATGTGATCGTATGGGGTAACCATTCAACAACTCAATTCCCTGATCTTCAGCATTGTTTGATTAACCAACAACCCTGTCATCAGTTAATAGATACGAATTGGTATCGAGACGATTTCATTCAACAAGTGCAAAAACGTGGTGCAACCATTATTGAAGCGCGTGGCTCATCATCTGCCGCCTCTGCTGCGTCTGCTGCAATTGATCATATGCGTGACTGGGTGTGTGGCAGTGAGGAAAATAACTGGGTCAGTATGGGTATATACTCTAACGGAGAATACGGAGTTAGCTCAGACTTAATATTTTCATACCCAACTGTATGCATGGATAATAGTTTCTCACTGGTTGAAAACCTAACACTTGATGAATTTTCTCAACAAATGATCAAATTATCCGAGCAAGAACTGTTGAAAGAACGAGACATGGTCAAAGATTTATTAACCTAGGCAGCTTAATTTAAGCTATTTGACATAGGCTGCGTATTTCAAAGACACATACCTATAACACATCTGAATGTTATACTTGTTACCTGATGATTATTCCGACACATCTAATCTCTATAATACCTATCACATAGCTTCTCTAGTCAAACTATCGGTATAAACAGCTAT
>Ga0181585_10001714_pt1 | contig 19402 bp, 18 predicted proteins | sample 071ome_29_FD_132469 | JGI IMG/M metagenome (GOLD analysis project Ga0181585, IMG submission 132469) | Coastal salt marsh microbial communities from the Groves Creek Marsh, Skidaway Island, Georgia - 071407BT metaG (megahit assembly) | ecosystem: Environmental > Aquatic > Marine > Intertidal...
ATCGGGCCGACCGACTCCGGATAGATCCTTAATTGCTCTTCGAACAACCTCCATTCCAATATTAATGTGCTCCATCTCTCGCCCCCGGAACATAAGCGTAATTTTAAGTTTGTTTCCCTGGTGTAGAAACTTTTCTGACCGACGTAATTTCGTAACATAATCATGTTCTTCAATTCTTGGTCTAAACTTGGCTTCTTTTACTCGCTTGGCAGTCTTTTCCTTATTTTTCTTATTCTTACTAAGCTCATACTTGTATTTGCCGAATTCAAGTATTCTACATACAGGAGGTTGTGCATTGGCTGCTACCTCAACAAGGTCAAGGCCGTGAGATTTTGCAATTTTAAATGCCTCCTCTGGCGGCATAAGTCCAAGCATGTCTCCATCTGGACCGATCACGCGTACTTCTCGAGCGCGGATCTTGTCGTTTTTTCTTATATAGTTGCGGTTACGATTAAACCGCTTGTTATTTTTACCACGTGGAGTCGGAGCCATGTGGTTAATTAATTTTGTACATATTTATATCAATCAAAGATAATTAATTTCTATCATACTTATTCTAGTTACTTCATTGTTTTGCAAGATTTTATTTAGATAGTGAAACCCTAAATTAGGAAAGTTTTATAAGTTAAAACTTTCTCCACAACTGCAACTAGCTTTTGCATTTGGGTTAGCAAACTTAAATCCTCCACCCACTAGTTTATCAGAATAATCAAGAGTGGTTCCTCTGAGATACAAAGCAGTCCTAGAATCAACCAGAATACTTGCCCCTTGAGAGAACACAAAGAGGTCACCGGATTTGAAATCTGGAACGAATTTCATTTTGTACGACAAACCATTACAACCACCGCCTGTGATTTTGATACGCAAATATTTTCCTTCTTTTTCTCTCTCTATTAGTTTTTCTATTTTATGAGCAGCCTCGGGGGTAAGGCAGACCAATTTTTCGTTCGCTTGTAATAGCCCATCAGGCAATGGAACCGTGATATTCATTCCTCTATCGTATGAAGCCTTTGAGCTCGAAGCAATTCATTGATTATCAGAAATAGATGTATTAGGACGAGCAAATCCACGATTCACCTCGGTGAAAAAGAGAAGAAACTCATGAATTAAGCCTTCTTTTTCTTCGGAGTCAGCGAGTAAGCTTTGAGCCCGCAACATTAAGTTTCCAGCCTTAAAAACAGACCGATAAGCATTCTTTAAATTGGCAATATCTTCTCGATTATATTTTCTCCTGCGCAAGCCAATTAAGTTTAATCCAGAGACAGCATTCCTCCCACTCACTAAAAGTTGCGGTGCCACATCTAAAGATATCTCTGCTTTACCCCCAATCATCGCCCCAGCACCGATTCGAATGAACTGATGTATAGCAGAACCACCACCCAAGAAAACATCCTTGCCTAACTCCACATGCCCTCCAAGCAGTACTCCATTGGCAAGCACTGAGCGGTCTCCTAATTGGCAATCATGTGCCACATGAGAATATCCCATAAGAAAGCATTTCTCTCCTACGCGGGTAACTCCATCACCTTCAATCGAACGATGGATGGTGACCCCCTCACCAATGCGGGTATAATCTCCAACCAGAACTTCTGATTGTATTGTGGAGTCAAAAGATAAATGTTGTGGGTCACCACCGATTACAGAAAAATGCCCAACTTGCACACCCTGTCCAATTCGTGCGAAATTTTTTATCACTACATGGGATTCAATTTTGCAATTTTTTCCAAGTACTGCTCCTTTTTGCAGATAAGCGTAAGGACCTACCTTACAACCTCTTTCAAGATTTACCCCTTCTTCTACAATTGCAGTCGGGTGAATGTCTAAATTTTTTGACATAGAATTATAAGCTACTCGGAATCTCTAAAAATTTCCATCTGTGGATCCGATGATAATCCATAAGATTTTAGCAAACGCAATAATTGTAAAATAGAGCGTCCCCCCCTTCCTTGAGCTGGCAAATTTTGTCTTAATAAATTTTCAAGCAGAGATCTTAAAGTGAGGAGTCCGTCGACTCCTTGAGCTTCAATATACTCAACAGCAATTTTCATTTTATCTACATTCATGGGCAAGGCAGGAACAACGAGCAAGCGAAGAGAAGAAGGAACTAAAGAGTCAAAGCTTTGAGGGTCTGAAATGAAGCAATCATCTATTCTGTCGCGAGTGATTTGTTGCTTTAAAAATTTTACTAATCGAAGATCGCTGGACATGACGGCTGGTGAAAAGGAGCTATTGGACCAACCAATAACTCCAACGACAGCATTGTGTATTTTATTTAAATCACCGGAAAACAACCTCATACCGCTACCAAGAGAATTTTGAGGAACTTTAGGATTCATTACCGCAAACATCGGTAAGGGATCTAGTTTCCTTCGAGAATCCTGAGAGGCATAGTTGCCTACTTGCCTAACAAGAAAGCCATTACACTCAAAATATGCTTCAACAAGTTCTTGCTCAATCATCTCAAAAGCAAGTCAACTTTATTTAATCCGTTGCCCCAACTGACCTCCAGATGTCTTTAATTTCTTTACTAGATGACAATTCCTTTACGAAAGAACTGCCAATTGCTCGCAAAAGAATAAAGCGTAACTTGCCTTGGCTTACTTTTTTATCAGAGCTTATCGAATCCATTAAATCTTCAATTTTTAAGGGCTTTTTCAATTCAGTTGGTAAATGGTATCGATGTAAAAGTTCGACAAGTAATTGTTCATCAAAATCAATCAAATAACCGAACGATTTAGAAAGGCGCCATGCACAGACCAACCCAATTGAAACCGCTTCCCCATGCAGATAGGTGCCATAACCCGCGATGGCTTCAATGGCATGAGCAAATGTATGACCAAGATTGAGCAGTGCCCTACCGCCCTCTCCTTGTGATGTTTCTTTTTCATCCTGTTTTACGATCTCAGCTTTGTTTTGACAACAGGCACTGATCACATCAGCCAAGAATGGATCATTACAATCTAAGTTAGATGAAAGGCTCCGTAATCGGTCAAACAACTTGCTATCTCCCAATAAGCCATATTTTATCACTTCAGCCATTCCGGCAGCAAACTCCCTCTCAGGAAGTGTTTGAAGTAAGTCCAAATCGGCCCATACAGCTTTAGGTTGAAAAAAAGATCCTGCTAAATTCTTGCCACTCTTTAAATTAATGCCTGTTTTTCCACCTACAGAACTATCTACCATGGCTAAGAGAGTGGTGGGAATTTGATAGAAATCAATTCCTCTCAAATAGGTGGCGGCGGCAAAACCTGCTAAGTCACCCACAACCCCCCCTCCCATTGCGAAGAGGAAGCCGGTTCGGTCTACTTTTTCTTTTGCCATAAAATCCCAAACTTTCTCTAGGAAATCGACCGATTTGGTGGCTTCCCCTGATGGCAAAACAAGTTGGGGCATTTCACCGCGAATAACTGAACAAAATCGGGGGTTTTTCAACAATACGGACTCATCTAACAAAAGAACTCCTTTTCTTCCTAATTCCAAGGCTTCGTCCCTTGTTTCGATTATTCTTCCTGAAATGCTTTTACCGATTACGATAGGGTAACTCAATTTTCCTAATTCGACCATGAGTGTTTCATTTGCAGGCTTCATTCAAAAGGATAGTCTTGTTGGAAGTTGGTAACTTTAAGCACTAGTTGAAACCATAGAAGTTGGCAAAAGAGAATCTAAATAAGCTTCTACTGAGAATGCTTGCAGATCATTAGGCTGTTCTCCCAGACCTAAATAATAAATAGGAATTCCAAGTTCGCGATATATTGAGACCAGAGCACCTCCTTTGGATGTGCCATCTAATTTTGTTACTACCAGACCATTTAGTCCAAATTTTTGATGAAATACCTTTGCTTGAGCTAATCCATTCGTCCCAGTTGAACCATCCACGACTAGCCAAGATTGGTGAGGTGCCTCAGGCTCTCTTTTCTGAAGAACTCTTTTTAACTTTGCTAGCTCATCCATCAAATTTTCTTTCACATGCAACCTACCAGCAGTGTCTAAAAGCAGGTAGGTACACTCTTTAGCCAGTGCAGACGAATAAGCGTCAAAAGCAACCGCTGCCGCATCCGAGCCATGGTGCCCTGAAATAACTTCGAGATTAAGACGAGTCCCCCAATCTTTTAATTGTTCTGTTGCCGCTGCTCTAAATGTATCGCATGCCCCTATGAGGACCGAACTACCTGACTCTTTCAATCGATGTCCAAGTTTCGCACAGGTGGTGGTTTTACCTGAACCATTTACTCCAACAAGACAAACTATTTGAGGGGAAGCAGTCGATTCATGATTCAATACACCTTCAGACCCTTCAAGAATCCGGGATAAAACAACACGGGCTATCTTTACGACTTCCTCCCCCTTTAACTCTTTTTCTGCACGAAAAGCAGTGTTTATAGCCTGTAGCACTTCTTCCGTGGTGTCGGGACCAAAATCACATAAATAAAATGCTTCCTCAATTTCCAATAGGTCCTCTTGGCTTATCTTTCCGCCTACAGAAAAATGTGAAAAGGCACTTTGAAGTACTGTTGAGCCTTTTCTAAAACCCGATTTAAATTTCTCAAAAATTCCCATAATTGAATTTATTCGGCAAGGATTGCCGTTCAGTGTGTAAGTAAATTATTTTGGCTGAATAAGCAATATACAGCAAGAAAAGTCGAGGACTTGCCTAGTACAACAATCCTGCTGAGTGTAGGCCTGAACACTCAGTAAAATGGATCTACCAGGAATTTCCCACCGATCTGTTACGACGCCGCCAGAATCGTTTAATGGCACTTCATGGTATTCCGGAAAGGAAAAACTCTCCTCTGGCAAACCATACAACTCGGATACACGACTCCGTAATGATTGCCATTGCCTACGAACAATATCCTCATAAAAAAAGTCCTGCCAACCTGCCTCCCCTTGAATTAAGCATAGCTCTAACTTTTCTTCTTGATCAAACTTACAGGTAAGTTCGTATGCATGACCATCCCAACGAACCGGAGACTTCACCAAATTTGATTGAATTTCTCTGTAGCCCAGATATCCAAACACTTGCAGTTTTTCGATACAACTATTCCTATCATCTCCAACAACCAAGTTCGCGAAAAGATACCCATCTTCTATAGATGGAAGGTTAGGAGATTCTGGAAAAGTATTTTTTTTTGCCTCAGTACTTAACTGAGAAAGAATGACAGAATGCAGGAATAAGATTAGTAGTTTACAAGGCATGATATACTCTCTCCAAAGCAAGCATAGCATAGCAGGTTACCAAGATTGGGTCTTTCTCCCACCATCTCCCTGATTCGTTTACCCAGTAACCCTCCTTACTTTGCTGATCAAACAAGCGAACAGCAAGCTGCTCTCGCCAATCTACTTTTTTACCTTGCTCATCCTTTAAGGTAGATATTCCAGAAAGAGTTAGAGCCTTAGCCATCGTATGGTAATAATAAAACAAACCCTGCAAACCCATACCCGGGTTTTCTTTGATAGTATAATTTTTACTCAACCAATTCCTTACCTCAATGACTCGAGAGTCCGTGGGACTCATCTCGGCATAGATAAAGCTGAGTAAGCCCGCATAGCTCATACTTCCGTATGATCGTAGGCTGACACTTCCTTTTGAATTATTTCTTTCCCCTGCCATACTTTTACCCGGGAAGTAAACGAATCCTCCACGATCTTCCCTATGATCAGATACCCAGGACAGCGCATTGGTTTCAGGTAAATTCTGACATTTGCTAACAAAATCGATGGCGGCATCCCAGTCCAAATCCAAAGAATTGCCTTCATCTGCTTTTAGAGTCTTCTTGGCGTAATATAATGCCTCCATGGCTAAATGAGTATTGGAAAGGTCAGAATGTGCCCATGTTGACCCATAGCCAATCCCACCATCGAAAACATTGTCCTGCTTCCCTTTTTGATCAAAATCTGATTGTTGGTTAACAATAAAGCGCCTAGCTCCTTCAATAATTTTTTCATCGCCTGGATCCTTCTTTTGTAAAAAAGCGACCAAACTCAAAGAAGTGTTGTAAGAAGCTAGCCCCTTACCGTAAATCCCTCCATCGCTTTGAACTTTTTTTCTTAGAAATGAAAATCCAAGCTCAATTTCTTGAAAATACTTTTCCTGCTCTTTCAAGGAAGGATGACCCATGATGGCTCTTAAGGCTAAGGCGGTGAACGCAGGATAATCTTCGCTGCCCCAGTTTCCTTTTTTTGAATCTTGTTCCTTTTGCAGCCACATTAACCCCTTATCCAAAGATCTGTGAATTTCTTTCTTCAAAGAGGTACTAGGACTTGAAAACAGAGTAACCAAGGGAGAAAACAAACAAAATAAGCAATAAAGTTTATGTTTCATAAGCATAATTGATATGTTTTGGGTTTTAATTTTTAGAAAATTGAGGTCGTACTTTGATTTGAAATCTTACTTTTTGATCTAACGGAGGCATCGATGAATGAATCGCGACCCACGAATCATCCGATGCACTTTCAATATCCACACTATTGATCACCGCGTTTATGTCATGATAAATCGCTATGATAGAACCATCCCTTTCAGCCATATATGTCCCATGAAAAGTCCGTGAACCGGTAAAGATAAAAGGTCTAGCATCCAAGGTTCTGGCAGATATCTGGTTATACACCATGGAAGCAACATCTAAGGTTTTACTCTCTCCACTATGATCCCAAAAAACAAGAATATCTACTTTACAACCCTGTGTTTCAATAACCTCTTTTATGGTTTCTAGGGTAATATTTGCATCAAAGAAATCAAGATATGGCTTTGCTTTTAATAACAGTAAACAAGCATGAACCCAGCGTGGAGGAATATGAGTTTGAAAAAGAGACTCATGAATTTTCCCACTTTCATGAACCAATGCGTATTCGACTAGACCACTAGTTTGATTGCATTTAGCATCAAATGAAATGGTTGTTTTTTTTCGATCAATCAGAACGCCTCCGAAATCATAGCATCCGCCGCCCAAATCTAAGGCTTTGGGAAAACTAGATTCATTTGTATCTTCAATTCCAATTACCAGTTGTATGCTTTGTAAAAGAATGAAGGATATAATAATCGCACTAAAATTTAAATAACCACCCATGAATGATTCAAAGAAAATTGGCTTTTTCATTTGAGTCAACGCGTTCACAACAAATATTTTAATTTGATGTCAGCTTGACCTTTAGCCCCTAGTGTCAATAACTTGACTTATTCATAAAAATCACCCTTAAAAGCCATGGACGAAGAATCCGAAATTGAACCAGTTTCAGAAACAGAAGAATTAATCGGAGATACTGAATCATACCAAACTGAAGTACCTCCTACGGAAGGTGCCTTTGGTAAGTATCTGCGTGAATACAGGCTTCTTAATAGTCTCTTAATCTCTCTCGGAACAATCGTTGGAATCATAGGCTTTATGCTTTCATGGACAATCATCGTTCTCGTGGGAGAAGAAAGTGGATCTGATTTCGGAGATGCAGGTGCACCTGCTCAGCAACAACAGCAAGAAAAACAAAAAGTGGTTAAGTTGATGCAACGTCAAAAAAAGGCACAACCTACAAGTCAGCAAACTTTTAAAACTACTGCAGTTTCCGATATCTCACTACCTGACTTTAACGAATTAGATGTTAAAGACCTTGCCCCCGTGGTTGAGGCTACCCCACCTCCGATGTCGCAATCTGCGACCATGAATAACCAAAAGATGAAAAGTGCCCTCAAGGGCGTTACATTAAGCCTACCCAAGGTCATGCAGCAACGTTGTGACCCGAAAAAAAGAATGGAACGACTTCGCTCTGGGGGAGGAAAGCCTTCAACGGAAGCAGCTATTGTCAAGGGGCTCAAGTGGCTTAAAGAAGTTCAAGATAAAGATGGGGGTTGGGGCTTACAGGATATGAATTCACAGGAAAAGCCTTTCAGATACAGGAACAATAGTTTCCATAGAGATGGCATGACTGCACTTTCCCTTTTAGCCTTTCTTGGCCATTGTGAACTTCAAGATTCTCCAGAATTTGGGAAAACCGTTCAAAATGCGATTAACTTCATAACTGCGACTCCACCTGATAAGCTTGCGAACCGAGATGAAAGCGGAACATTTTTGGGACTTCGAGGTGGAAGTACGACTGATATGCAGTTTGCCGCTTATTCTCATGCAATTCGCTCGTATGCTCTATGTGAAGCATATACAATGACTAAGATTCCGAAAATTAAGGAATATGCTACAAGAGCTGTGAATCTCATCATCGAAGGCCAGAATCCCAATGGGGGTTGGGGGTACGGATTTGGTCGCGGTGTCGCTGCTGCTGTTGACTTATCTCTCTCAAGTTGGTGCGTGCAAGCTCTGAAAGCGGCTGCATTGACAGGCATTCAGTTCAAGGGGCTTGATGAGTCAATGGACAAAGCGATTAGCTATGTTAAAAAATGTCAGGAAAAAGGATCTGGTAAATTCAAGTATACACCTGAGGGTAATGAAGCCGCCAGATATGGCGGCCCGAGTAGAGGATCCATCACTGGAGCAGGGGTTCTTTGTCTACAAGTTTGGAAAGAGGCAAAGTCTCAAGAGGCAAAAAAAGGGTTGGAATTTATTGTTCAAAATAGACTAGTCGATTCTTGGTCAAAAGTGGATGCATACGAATGGTACTATCATGCACAAGCTTGCTTCCAGTCAACCGGTGCATTGAGCGGAATCTTTTGGCGTGAATGGAATAAAAATTTCCAAGAAGTGGTAGCTGCTGGGCAGCAGGAAAATGGTCGTTGGGAGTTGGGTCTTCATTTCCATGGCGAATCTGCAATTTTTCGCCACGCTCTTACCGTTTTAATGCTTGAGGTGTATTACAGGTATGCACCAATGAGCAAAGTTTAATCGCATCTGTCAACCAACCAATACCTCTTTAACGCCATGACTAAATATTCATTTCTCTTATTTTTTCTATTCAAAGCTTCAATTTCAATGGCTGAAGAAAGCAAGCAAAGCAAAGAAATTTTGGTCACGGGCAATGATGCGATGCAATTTAATTTAAAAACATTCAACGGACAACCAAATGAACACATTCGATTAATCTTTAAAAATATTGGTTCGCTGCCCAAGATCGCGATGGGTCACAACTTTGTTTTACTAAAGAAGGACATTGATGCATTAGCATTTGGACAAAAAGTTTTAGCTTCTGGCGGAAGTGCAACGAACCCCCTACCCAAATCTTTGCTCGGTGATGTTATCGCCTTTACTCAATTACTGGGTCCAGGGGAATCTGAAACCCTTTCTTTTAAAGTACCCAATCAAAAGGGAGAATACGAATATGTCTGCACATTCCCTGGTCATTTTGCCATGATGCGAGGTAAGATGATTGTCAAATAAAGTCTTTCTCTATCGTTACATTGTTATTTTTAAAATGCTTACAACAAGGCAAGAATCTCAAATCATTGAGAATTCCAAAGCCAAATTATTTCCACTCTTTGCCTTCTGCCGATTAGATGGACCTGGTTGGTGGGTATCAGCAGCATGCCTGAGTGCTGGCTCATTAGTTGGCTCAATCGGACTTGGCCTTTCTTTTGGTATAGCAGGAATATGGATACAAGCCATTTCAATGCTTCTTGGAGTCATTATACTTATTGCCGTTTCACAAATCTCCCTTTCGACCCAACAAAGTTTATTCACAATTCTTCGTGATGACTGGAATCGACCATTCGCTTATTTAATTGCTGCTACCGCCATTTTAACAAGTTTCACATGGTGTATGCCCCAATTTAAACTTTGCGCCGAAACAGCAGTTTCTACAGTTTTCCCCATCTTAGATAATAAATCTGGAAGAGTTTTAGTGGCTTTTGTGTTACTTCTTTTTGCGTTAACTCTATCAACACTATACAGCAAACAGGGTCCAAGATCATCGCTTTTCCAATGGATCATTAAACTCATCGTTCTGTTCGTATCGATTGCATCATTCATTTCTTTGGTCACAATAATGAGTAATGGGGACCAAGAGAGCACCACTTTCTCTGGTGCTTGGTTTCCAAATTATTCGATATTAAACGAACCCTCCTCACTCTTTTCTCCACTGCTTGATCAAACTGGAGATATGAAGCCTTTTTGGCAAAATGAAATTGTCAGCAGTCAAAAAGAATTCGTTCTTCTTTGTTTTGCTTCTACGCTTGGTATAAATCTGATTTTCTGCTTTCCGATGATTCTCCTCAATCGATCATGGAAAAGAACTCATCAAGGGTTTGCAAAGTATAATTTATTTACCACTGCTTTTTTCCCCTTTGCAGTTACATCAATATGCATTTGCTTGCTTTCTTGCATTGCTTTTAACCATGAATTCTCAAAGGGCGGACAAGACATTGAAATATCTAAACCAAATATTCATGACATTCTTCTCCATCGAATCGAACATGAAATGGGAACCGAAAAATTTCAAAACCTTGCCCCATTTCAGTTAGATGAAAAAATAGCCTCACTTAGCTATCAAGAAAAACAACTAGCCTCTTTACTTACTGGAAGAACGGTGAATCAATGGATTCTTTCTATCAGTCAACTTGGCGGTAATGCTACAAAGTTTTTATTATGTGGAATGGTCATAGCTATATGTCTTTCTACTGTTGTGATTCTTATGATCGTGAATGGTCACCTTGTTTGTGAAATATTCAACAAACCGCACAAGGGATTTCCATTTCAGGTTGGATCACTTTTACTGGGAGTTGCTGCTATTGCTCCATTTATTTGGTCTGATCAAAATATTGAAGTAAGCGATCCAACTTATTTTATAAGTTTATCAGTTCTCCCTTTTGCTTTAATATCATTCCTACTAATTTTGAATAATGTTGATATCATGGGAAATAGACGCCCCATGGGCATTTCTAGATTTTCTCACAACCTTCCAATACTAATATCCATCATTCTATTGGGCTCCTGCAGTATTTATTTAACATGGAGTCAAAAATGGAATTCAATACCTACAGGAAAGATTCTTCTTTGCTTCATTGGTATAATACTCCTCACAGGATATTTTTCTCTTAGGCTAAAAAAACTTAGCCAAAAAGTCAGCGGTCTTGAAATGAAACTGAATCAACTTTCTGATAAAAGTTAACATTAGATAGCAATAAAGCTATCTTGATTCATTAACAAATGACGCCCAGTTTCTCTTCTCATTTCTAGGGCCACCAGTTGAGTGTAAATACCAAGTTTTGCCGGTTGTAGTGTCAACCTTGACTAATCTTTTATAAAGGTAAGGTTTTGCGTCTTGGGAATAATATTCCACATTAACTATTTGATATCTACCGTTCTTGGAAGAAGTCCCAAAACTTGGGGGTGGAGGGATGTTGACAGGAAGCCTTGGGGGAGATTTCGGCAGTTTAGAAGTATTTTGTGCTACTCCAAGAAATTGTACAGATGCCAACAGCAAGAAAAATAATATGGGTAATCGAAAGCGTCTCATACCTCTTAGTTAAGTTAATCTAAACCTCTTATCAACCTTGATACAGGATAATATAAAATTGAATTTTTAGAGCTCAGGTAAAACTACTAAAATAAGTAATTTCATACAAAAAAGGTAAAACTTATTGATAATGTTAACTCATCAGTAAGATGAGATCGAATGATTAAACGATTTCGATTGCTCACTGCTGTCTCTTGTTTATGAAAAAAAGAGTGAATATTTGTTACAAATACTCAGCAAATCTTTTCTTAACCATTTTAGTACCTTTTATTTTGTGTACGCTTATCGGGTGTGTACAAAGAGGAACTAGTACTATCCCTGATGCTCCGCCTCCTTACCCTTCTTTCCCAATTCCTCAGGAGCGCTTCCAATCTAGCGGTGTTTATGATTCACAAAATCAAGAGGAATCCTCCACAATTGCTAAAGCTTCTTCGATCGCTCCACAATTTGAAACTGATACAGAAGCTGTTAAAATAAATCAAAATGCGAGTTCATTTGATTACATCCCACCCAAGTCCATTCCCCCAAGATCTACCAATTCCTCGAATCATTTTACCGCAAATTCCCGTGTTGCATCACCAGCTCTTTACACACTCATCGCAAGCGGAGAACTGTGGACATTAGTGCAAGATAGAAACGGCAAGGAAATAGACTGGATCAAAATGAAAGCTGGCGAGCAAGCCTTTATTCATGACAAGAATGCTGCTGTACTAACTTGCTCATCAGGTAATGAATTATCGATCAAGGACTCCTCAGGAAAACTCGTATCATTTAATCCTAAGAGCAATGGTATTTCAATTATCAGATTACCCTAAATGTTCCCAACTAGATTGATCAAACAGCGTTTACAGTTATTCAATCGGTTCCATTAATACTGCAGGCATATTTTCAAAGCTCATACCTATCCCTGAACACTTACCTGTTGAAAATGTTAAGGTAATCAGAGCCCAATCAAATATCTCTCCCGTGTCTTCATTTATGGCAATTCGCCTGTAATCCCAAATATGCTCATTTTTCGAGTTTAATGATTTACCATTGGGCGAACCAAGTATTTCTTCTACCTCTTGTCGATTTTTTCCAATAATTAAAAGTTCGAGGTTAGATTTACGAAAAACCTGCATTCCCTCTCGAGTGTTGAAATTTTGGTTGGTTGTAAAATTACTGTTCTGCTTCGAAAAATTATTATTCCTACACGAAGAGAAGAAAAATATTAATGAACAAGATAAGAAAGTAACGAAACTTGGAAATTTCTGTAACATTTTAGATATAACAAATAATGGCGGAGAGAACGGGATTCGAACCCGTGGAGGAACGATTAGCTCCTCACCGGTTTAGCAAACCAGCGCATTCGACCACTCTGCCATCTCTCCAAGTTTTCTATATGAAGTAAATGTTTTACCTACTGTAGTAAACCATTAAAAGTGATTTAGCGAATAATTCGCTTCAATGAGTCCAAATTTCGCTTAGCCATCGCGTCGCCTCCCTCAGAAGCAATTTCAAACCACTTTAGGGCGTTATCAGTACTTTTAGCCACACCTTTACCTTGAAGGTACATCATGCCTAAATATCTTGCTGATTCTGCATCACCCATTCCTGCAGAAAGCTCAAAAATCTTTTTCGCCTGTTCTAAGGAATTAGAACTTTTACTCCAATAAAGCCTCTTTGCTTCTTCCCGTAAACCTGTTGCATTAGTTTTCTTTTCGAAATTATTCTGTCCAGAGAAATTTAACTTTTTATCTGAAGATTCTTTACTCGGAGAAACTACAACTTTATCAAGAGCGACTGTCGCGTCGTCTTTTCCTCGAGATGAATAAGTTGGAGGCAAAATCAAAGCAGTTGATTCAATGATAGGTTCAGAAATGTCGAATTCATTCGTAATTGGTTTCTTTAGCTCATTCTTCTTTGGGCTACTTGCAAAGTTTTCGCCTTCACTATTTTTTGTATCTTTTGAATCAATTTTGTTTAAAATATTAGTGAGATGCTCAACTTTAGATATCGCACCCTCCGTCCCTTGTTCAAGTGCCATTTGTGCATACTCAAGAGCTTTTTTTAAGTTTACGGGACCCACCACGCCTTGTTCATAAAAGTTTGCTAAAACTAACTGGGATAAGCCAAAGTTACGATCTGCCGCTGCCTGAAAATGAATAACGGCCATTTCAGGGTCTGCCATTACTCCTGTTCCCTCTAGATAACATCGAGCAAGGTAATGATGGGCAGCTGGAAGCTTCTTATCGACTGCTTTTTTAAGCAATTGAATTCCTTGCATTTGATAGGCTTGCGTATCTAATTTCGTCAAATTAGCAATGCCGTGAATTTTAACTAAACCCAACTGCAAACAAGCAAGTGGATACTCATGTAAAGAAGATAGCTCGAAATATTGTGTAGCCATCTCAAGATCAGTAGGCACATAAGACGAAAGTTCATCCTGAGTAAATATTTCACCTAATACATACAAAGCTACAGGATCATTTTGCGCAGCTAGTTTAATCACCTTACCATCATTGTGACGAAATGAATTTAAATAGTGTTTTAAAGTAAGCTTTCTTTCTGGTCCAATCGGCGGTCTTGAATAAAGATAACCTAGTACAAAATCTCCTAACCAATGACCATTACTCGCTGATTCACTTGCCAAGTAATGAGCTTCAGTAAATGAGATATCTAGTCCTTTATCACCATGAACATAGCATAAGGCGAGAAACCCTTTGGCATAAGAATCACCTTCTTCAGCAGCTTGCTTAAGGGATACAATGCTAGAATCAACCCAACGTACTCCTGCATTCCCAATAAGTACTTGATAAAGAAGAAAAAAAAGTAGAAGATGAATAAGATGTCTCACAGTGATTAGAGAAAATTCTAATCTACCGAAGAGTTTACTAACTAGGCAAGAGATCATTACTTACTTACTTTTTTTTAGATTCAAGAATTTAAATTTATTTTTATATTTATGATTGATTCGAATGAAGGATCTTCCACGCTACGCAACCCTGGAAAAGAATTGATACGCCAGTTTGTAATTTACGCCGAACACAAAGTTGGCTGGCTAAATGACTTCGTTTCAATGCTCAAGGAGCAAGATATTCATATTCTTGCAATCTCTGTCTCAGACACTACGGACTCGGCTGTAATACGCCTTGTTACCAACTACCCCAAAGATCTTGCTCGTTTTCTTAAGGGACAATCCATTAGCTTTACCGAACGACAAATTTTGGCTGTAGAACTTGATGACTCTTCTGCACTTTTTCAAGTAACTCAATCACTTCTGCGTGCGGAAATAAATATCCATTATGTTTATTCATTTATGCATCAACCAAATGGTAAGCCCGTTTTGGCTATTGCCATGGAAGATGAGGATACAGCAGAAGAAGCCTTGCGTTCATATCAGCTTCGGATCTTAACACAGGAGGACTTGTCTCGTTAAATTGGCTTAATACAAAAGAAACGGCTGAATACTATTCTGAAATCGAATGCTTTCGTTCTTCCACTTCGCTCGAAAGAAACTGGAATTAACATTATTATCAGCATTGACTAAATAATTCCACCACTCACTGGAACCCACATGTTTATTAAAGAGAGAAACTTCTGACTTTTTTGCTTCAAGAAATGGATTAGGGCTCTGCCACCGTGCCGTCAACTCCATCATTGCAAATGCAAGAGCAGTTGGGTCCCAAGATTCCCAATCCGAAATGATTAAGTACACACCCTCAATTCTTTTCCCTGCTGAATTCTTCAGACTCATTATTTTATAATCCAATCCAGGTAGGTTGAGTCCTTTTAAAGCAAGTTTTATCTCGCTGGCGCTTTTACCTTTAAAGGTAAGAAACCTGAAAGGGTGTTTCGTTCCAATACCATGTTGGAAATTTCCAAGCTGTGCCCCCAGTCCAGTCATTGGATAACCAGCAACCGCGTCTAAATGAGGAATGTTTGGAGAAGTGGGAAACCAGGTTAATCCAGTCGTTGGCCAAACCATTTCGCGCTCCCATCCCAACATGGGAACTAGGGTAAGTTTTCCTTTTTTACGAGTACTTGGATCAACATTGAGCACCCCATGAGTTTGTTTCGACCATAAAGCGATTTCAGCAATTGTCATACCGTGAACAAAGGGCATAGGGAAGGCTCCAACATAACTGATCCACTCTAAATCTATCATGGGGCCAGCAATTTTTAGCCCACCTAATGGATTGGGCCTATCCAAGACCACCACTTCCACTCCCTGCTCAAAACACGCTTCCATAGCATATTTCATACAACTTATATATGTGTAACAACGCACTCCAACATCCTGTAAATCGATGATCAAACAATCCAGATTTTGTAGCATTTCTTTGGTAGGTTTTCGAAATTTTCCGTACAAAGAAAAGACGGGCAAACCTGTTCTGTGGTCAATTTTATCATCTACTGGAACGGAGGCTTTTTCGTCACCATAAATACCGTGCTCGGGACCAAATAAAGCCACTAAATTAACCTTGGGTTCATTTGCTAAAATTAAAACTGTGCTATCTCCAGAAGCATTTCTTCCAGCTGGGTGGGTTAGTAACCCCACCTTTTTATTATTTAATACATCAAAGCTTCGTTCTTCCAGATGATCGATACCCAATTTAACACCTGCAATCATAGGAATCACAGAAGTTACCAATGTAAAAACAAAGAATGCTAAAATCTTTCGCATGTCGGACATAAGTGAGTGAAGTGGGTGATTGGAAGTGAAAAGTATCCAACAAGAAATTATTTGTAGAACTTGCTTATTATTTTGTAAAGAAAGACTGCCAATAGCCCGAAAGAAACCCCGAGAACAGATCCACCAACTAACATTGGTGGAAATGTATCAATAAGCCGTAATAGTTCTTTGAATGAGAATTGGGACCAGTCGTAATGTGCACTAAGAAGCTTATTAGCAGGATAGTTGAGTTGAAGTAGATTCAGTATGACCATGCCAATCTTATAATCAGCGAAGTAAATTGGACCCATAGTAAACGGGTTGGAGACCCACTGCAGAGCAACTATTAAAGGAAGGTTTGCTCGAACCCAAAGTGCAATTACAAAGACGACTAACATCTGAATACCTACTATGGGAAGTAAGGATATCCAAAGACCAAAAAATAAAGCTGATTGTATCTCTTTACTCCTAAAAGACCATAGGTAAGATCTTCGATATGCAGTGTCTGAAAACCACTTTAATATAGGATATTTATGAACATTTGATCTTCTTGGTAAAGGTCGTAAAAATTTTTTCAGACGGCGAATACGCCTGTATTTTTGATCTCGCTCTTTTGAGCAGATGTTCATTGATTTTTCGTACTGCTCTTTAATTACTTCAAGGCATTTTACACCTAGGTGCTGTGGGCCCCTTTCAAGGTTCTCATTCAAGGATAACTTGGGATCGGCAAGAACTTTATATCGGCAATGTGGATATAATTCCTTGAGCTTCGATCTTATTGCCCGGTCTATATTTCCACAGATCAAGGCCATTGGCTTTTGATATTTGTGGGCCAACTGAATAATTTCGAAAGGTCCTTTCCCATTAAATGAGGTCTGATCAAAATACCCTTCTCCACTAATGACTAAATCAGCTCGTTTTACAGATTCCTCAATGCCTAACCACTTAGAGATCAGCTCAGAGCCTCGAATGAATTGTACATTATAAGCTAAAGACAGACCGTAACCCAAACCTCCTGCCGCACCGGACCCTGACAATTCGAGATTAGCATCAGTTAGTGAAAAACTTTGGTTTAAATGCTGAATAATCCCAATTATTTCCTTTTCCATCAGCTCTATCTGTTCTTTTTTCAGACCTTTTTGTGGTCCAAAAGAAGTGGTAGCTCCGTTTGACCCCAGTAATGGATTATCAACATCACAAGCAATACGAATCGGAGGAATTTGAATCATTCCAGATGCATCAATTCTAGAGAGTCCATGCCATGCATTCGGAGACGGATTACCAATTGGAAGATTCTTTGAGTCAAATATCTTTAGTCCCAGAGCGGTTAGGGCACCCATACCAATATCATTTGTTGAACTCCCACCTATTCCGAGAAGTATAAAATCTGCACCATTCTCCGCTGCAAAAAGAAGGAGGTCTCCAACTCCAACTGTTGAAGTTTGCCAAGGGTCTCTTTGGTCAAAACCAAGGTCTGATAAGCCACATACTGAAGCCATTTCAATAATGGCCAATTTTCCGCTTGAGGATAGTTTGAGTAGTGAACAAATATTTGTAGGTAGTTCACCAATATTTACTAAAGCAATGGGAGCTTTCTTTAACACTCCAAGCGAATCTCGGGCTTCTGTATAGAGAAACTCACCTTTTACAGAGGACCCTAAAATAGAAACAAAGCCCTCTCCCCCATCAGTAAGGGGACACTCTTCAATTGTTATCTGTGAATCGTATTCTGCGGAAACATGACTTACAATGCCACAAGCCTCTTCAGCTGAAAAGGAGTCTTTGAATTTGTCAAATGCGGCTAGAATTCGCATGTGACTGAAATACTTTGCTTACCGCACTTCCTGCCCACTTGATTCATCTATAATTTTATAGTTTTCCATGTGGTAACTTTCAGATGCTTCAAAATTAAGATGTAAGCCATAGTTTTTTTCTAACTTTTCAAGCATGGATGAATCTGGCCCTCGTAACCTCCGTAAAGCTGATGGATGCAGAAACACTTTAAAGTTTATACCATCGCCGCTTTCCGCATGAATTCTACGAACAGCGCTGGAGACTACCCGCTGAATCTCAATACTAACCGCTCTCGGTGATTTAACTATTCCACGACCCTTGCAATAAGGGCAAGACTCATACACGCCGCTTGAATTGCTCTCATCGTGTCGTTGCCTTGAAATCTGCATAATTCCTAATTCAGAAATTGGTAAGATGTTATGCTTGGCTTTATCGTCAGACATCGCACCTTTCATGCGTTGGTAGACCTTTCTTTGGTCACCTCGATTTTTCATGTCTATGAAATCAATTATGACTAAGCCACCAAGATTTCTTAACCTCATCTGTCTCGCAACTTCTGAAGCTGCCTCCAAGTTAGCTTGCAAAATAAAGTTTTTCCCGTCCTTCCGATTTCCTTTATGACTACCGGTATTTACATCTATTGAAACCAGTGCCTCTGTTTCCTCCATCACAATTTCTCCTCCTGATGGAAGAAGAACTCTTCTCATAAAGGTTTGCTCAATTTGACGCTCAACATTGAATCTTTCAAAAATAGGGATTTGTTCCTCAAACAATGCAACCTTGGACTTGGACTTAGGAGAGATTCTTTGTATTGTTTCGATTAAACGTTCATAATCTGGACGGTTGTCGATTTGCACACGGTCAACATCATCAGTCAGGAAATCGCGTGCAGTCAGTCCAATCAAATCAGGTTCTTGATAAAGCAGTGTGGGCTTCTTTTCAGTTTTAATCTTAGCCTCAATTTGATCCCATTGCTGCATTTGTAAGTGCAGATCCCGCACAAAAAAGCGTTCGGGTTTATTCTGCCCAGCAGTCCTAATTATAACTCCCATTCCTTCTCTCAGAGCTAAATTAGACAAAATGCGTTTCAGGCGCTTACGCTCGGCCTTATCTTCAATTTTTCTTGAGATTCCGCATTGCCCTGCATAGGGCATAAGAACAAGAAACCTCCCTGGTAAAGAAAGATTAGTTGTAGTCCTTGGGCCCTTACTTCCGATTTGTGCTTTTGTAATCTGAACTACGATTTCTTTACCAATTGGAAAGACGCGAGGAATATCGGAAACTGATTTTGCCTCTTCTTTCCCCAAAGATTTTTTCTTGTTTTGGCGAACAATTTCTATGGATGGATCATTATTAGCACCAGGAAGCATATCCCAATAGTGAAGAAATGCATTTTTCTCTTGGCCTATATCAACAAAGGCTGCTTTTAAGCCAGCTTCAAGGTTTTGAACCTTACCTTTAAAGATCGCACCTACCATACGATCTTTGTTTAAACGCTCTATATCAAAGCCCTGGAGAATACCATTCTCCATCATAGCAACACGACGCTCGAGCGCCTCGGTA